>Ga0247782_1000218_pt1 | contig 63705 bp, 47 predicted proteins | sample UWRJL019104C5_FD_179928 | JGI IMG/M metagenome (GOLD analysis project Ga0247782, IMG submission 179928) | Plant litter microbial communities from Arlington Agricultural Research Station in Wisconsin, United States - UWRJ-L019-104C-5 | ecosystem: Environmental > Terrestrial > Plant litter >... | reverse complement strand
CGTTTCTGTTTCTTTTTTTCTTTTTTTTGTTTTTTCTGTGCTTTTGCAGCTTTCACAGGTTCGCAGTTGCCAATTGGCAAAGGGTGGTAAGGTCAAGTGCGTCACGTTGAGGAGGAGCATACCGAGGATAGGAGCTCCCTTGTCTCCGTCAATGGGTTGGCCATCTTCAAATCCACCGCCGCTCTGGCGACGCTCGATGACGGAGGCGCTGGCGCAGCCGGCCGCTAGCAAGGCCGACGATACCTGGAGGAACTTCATGGTTTGTTTGCCAAGTGACAAGAGATTATGTACCAACGCACTTAACCGACTAATCTAGCAAAACCAACAGACAGACAGGCAGATAGACGGCGTAGCCCAGAAACAAGACTATCCCAAGACAAATAAAAGAGCGAAAGTGGGCACGATCCACGGGAGGCGGGAACGGGAGGGTTAGTAAAAATTTTGAGGACAGCGGTCCAAAGCTCTTTATGTAGGTAAACCTCTTCCCCCCTAAAGCCACTTAGCTAACCTAGTGCTCTATCTGTATATCTATCTGTATGTCGAACTATCTCCATATGCCGCCATCCCGGGATGCAATTACCCAACAGCCCTGACCCCAGCAGAGGCGATGGGGCTTCTCCATCACCATTACCAGGCAAGTAGGCAGGTAGCGTCTTTTTGTCGTCCAGTCCGGTGTTGCAAGCGGGCTTCCCCAAAGGAGACAACACTACTGGAAAGAGGGCATTGCTGCGACTGGTGACTGGTGACTGGTGACATATTAGTCATGAATTGCAACAATTCGTAATGTGCGTAAGAGGCTTTTTGATGGTCGCCGAGGCGTCGCGCACAACATAAAAAGTTGCGTGTGTATTTCGCGTGACAACGCCTACCTTCAAGGGTGTATAGGGGAAGGAATGGGGTAAAATGCACACCTAACTCCAAATAACAGACGCGAGAAGGCGCTCCTCAATCCCCATCCCCATCCTCATCCCCATCCCGCGTCGTGCGGGGGCTCGTAACTTGAGGGCAGAGGCTGCCCGCTCATTGATCAGGCAATATACATCATCTAGATGAAAATAACGTCATGTCTTGGCGTGCGTCTGGGGTAAGGATCATAACCACCACCATTACCTATTTAATTTTCCCCAACTGCATACAGCACATGGAAGTGAGTATATGAGTGTGGGTTAGGTGCTTAAGGTAGGGCGGGGAGCGTAAGGTAGGTAATAGCTGACTGTAAAACAACCGGGTTGTTGTAGCAGTCACCGAAGCTCGAAAGCTTACTATTCCTATTACCTATTCTTGTTACCTACCCCTTATAATTACACAGCATCATGAATAGACGCTACCCAGTCACGCAATTGCTGGAATGTGTACGTCGACCTGGGAGCTAGACACTAATGCTTTCCAATAAAAGCAAATGAGCTGCTACCTATGGGTGTGGAGGTTAAGTTAAACAAGCAGGTCGGTAGTAGTCAAGAAGACGGCTACAACCCTACTTGGTTCAGCATGAATTATGTTGCAAGCCCAGGCGACTGCGATAGGGTTGCACGAAAATTATACTAGAAAGCACGTATGGTACTATATGGTGCCTGATCTGGTAACCAATATCCGGGGGCTGCACAACATTGCATTGACCTGAATGCTGACCTGTATTGAGGCGCTTGGCAAAACGTTGCAAATCATACTTGCACCTCACCCTGACTATAGTACCGGAGTCGGGCAATGGATAAACACGGGACTTGGGATGTAGGTTAGGTATGTATATACAGATCAACGAAGAATTCTCCAATTGCGTCTATCTAGCTGTGGTTCCTTGTAAGCAGGAGTCATGATCTAACCTAGAGAATAAACATGGCAAAAGCCCAGATCTAACATGGAATCGTCGCATCGTTACATATCGCTCGTAGAAACTAATAGACCTCAAGCACATATCGACCATCCTCCTTAAGCCTATCGATCTCCTTCTTAGGATCAATCTTGCGGCTGCTCATCTTGGCTTCAACAGCGATAGCCTCCTTCAACACATCAGTAACATCGGGAACGGGCCAGGTAGGACCGCACAGGTAGAAGGAGCCCTCGTTCTTAATGTATGCCCCCACAATGTCGTTGATGGTCTGCCGCATGCGATCCTGAATATAGATCTTCTGGGGCTGGTCACGCGAGAACGCAGCACCGAGTAGAGTAATGACGCCAGCATCGACGTAAGCTTCCCATTCTTCGCCGTAGAGGTATTCCTCGCGCTGGTGACGGGAACCGAGATAAAGCAGGATGGCACCGATTTCCTTTCCTTGAGCCTTCTGCATAGCACGGTACTGGACGAAAGCCCGGAAAGGAGCCAAGCCTGTACCCAGGCCAGCCATAATAAGAGGAGCGTCATCGCGAGCGGGCAACTTCATGACTGAAGGCTTTACGGAAACGGTCACCGCGGCGCCAACGGACAGTCGGCTCAAGTAGCGTGTGGCTTGGCCATACCTGGTTCTGCCCTTTGTATCGACCCAATTGACAACCACAATCATGAGAGCAACAGCATTTGGTGACACGGCTTGGGCAGAGGCAATGGAGTACTCGCGACGCTTCAGAGGCCCGACTAGTCGGGCGAGCTCAGGGAAGCTGGGGCGGGCGGACTTAAACTCTTCCAAAATGTCGGCATAGGTGACGGTGTCGACTTCTGTGCGGCGCTTGAACTCCTCAGCGCCCTCTTGGGCACCGAGAGAGGCTAGCTTCTTCTTCTCTAATTCAATAGTAGCATACTCAGCCAAGGACTCGTAGAACCGCTTCGGCGGCTTGCCAAATATGTCCATGTTTTGAGTCAGCGTCTGCCACACAGTTCTGGTCTCGACAACCGCCGGGTTGTCACGCGAGGGAACTTGGACTGAATCATCGCCATTGAGACCGTATGACTCGATAAACTCGCTAACCAACTCGGGATCATTCTCGGAATGGATACCGAGAGCTTCTCCGATCTTGTACGTGAGTCCAGAATCACCAAGGCCGAATTCAATGTGGAAAATGTTGCGGTCGTAGGTGGTAGGGGTGAGCCTACGGTTCTCTTTGACGTGAATAGTGTACGTCTTGACCGTCTGGTCAGGACGGAGGCTGGTGTTAGTACCGTACGCTTCCTTGAAGACGATACCCTTGGCTGCGGCCTGCCAGTCACTGAGGGTGAGCTCTGGCTCGCTTTCTTCCTTTTTGAAGGGGACGAAGCTGTTTGTCTTCAAGGTCTTGAGAGGCTGAGGTGAGGTCTCGTTGGGGATTTCCTTCCACGACTCGGGCGTCTCAATCTGCTTCAAGCACTTTTCGACGGCATCAAGGGATTCCTCTAGTTTGATCTGGCTACCTGTGAAACTAGACAGCTTCTGAAGGACTTCCTGCTTCGTGTACGTCTTGGCAAGTTTGAGGAAGGCTAGCTCAACCAGTAAAGCGGTGACATCGATATCATTTTCGAAAGCAGGCGAAAGACCTGTGTCTAAGACGTAAAGAGCGAGGCTCCTCTTTCCTACATCCTGGCGAATAGCTTGAGGGACTCTCTTCTCAATGTCCTCTTCCTTGAAGTTTGATAGTCGCAGGAGCAACTTTCCACCGTCCTTTACGCTTTGCGAGACAGCAAACTCCTGTAGCAGCTTCTCATCACCAACAACCACAACATCAGCTTCCTCGGCCGGATAGGGGGCGTCAATTGTTTTCTGCGATGACCGAAGATCGGTTCGCACGACACCGCCCCGTACCAAGTTATCATATGACTTGCCCAAGTAAATGTTGCTGTTATAATCTTGAGAGAGTAGATCGCCTACAACTGTGGGGACATGAACCACTGCTGAGTCGTCGGTATCCCAGAAAATGTACTGTTCGACCGTCTCCAAATGAGGCAATTGGATACCTGTCTCCGATGCTTTGCTAGTACTCTGGGAGATGATAGTTGCAAGGGCTGTAGGGGTTAGGACTTGGGAGGCCGAGTATTTGGTATCAACAACAGCGGGTGTTTCGTTCCATTTAGAGGAAAAAGTAACAGCAGTCAGGACATCTGTATATAGGATTGACTGGACGGAGCCGTCCGAAACAGCAGCATCATTAGCAACCTGGCCCAGAACCTCAATTCTCTGAACCGATGTCGGCAGGACCTTGAGGAAAGCCTCTTCGATGAAGGGTCGGTAAATTCGGACACCGACCACGCCGACCTTGGCACCATCCGCAGCAAGTTTAGACACGACTTGCTTCGCAAGTTGCACCTCCACACTTCCGAAAACAACAAAGACGATCTCAGCAGCCTGGTGGCCGACGTATTCGAAAGGCTCATATTCTGTACCGAGCTCGCCATTGAATGCCTGGAGAAGCTCGAACACCTTGCCGGCACTGTCAAGACGTGTGTTGATGTTATCAACAAACTGCGACAACTTCTTGAAAACCTCACCCACACCCGTCTGGCTGAGCACATCGATTACCCGCAGAGTCTCACGAGATGTACGGACACCATCGTACACGTGGAGTGCAGGGAGGATCTTAGCCACCAGGGTGGCGAACAAGGACATGTGCTGAGACTCGTAGGCTGAGGCGCTCGACACGAGAGCCAGGCCAAGCTCTTCGGCTATTTGCATAGCACTGCCATATTCAGCGACAAGGCCGCTCTCCGACGAGTAGTCTAGAGCGGCGACATGAGCGACAAACGGGCTGGCTACTCCGTATAGAAGAGACAGCTGATCCAAAGCTGACCTGAGGTGGCGCAGACTCAGTGAGGGCGCCAGCAGGGTCTGAGGGATCTGTCGTTTGCTTAAATCGAAATCCTTGGAGAAGATATAACCTAGGGCGAAAGCGCCGGCACCGGTTCGAGTTTGAAGTGGCAGAACAGAAGTCGCATAACCATAGATGTTCTTGTCTTGTTGCGCAGCCCAGTCCTTTGCTGCTGCATCTAAGTCGAACGTCTCAGGAGAGTAAGAAAAGATCTTGTCAGACAAGGCATATGCAATCTGCTGGACGAGCACCTGTCCCGTGACATAGGTAGGACCAGATATCGAAGACAGAGGTACAGCCTGGCCGAAGGGAAGACTGGACGACTTCACCGCGAACTCGGCACCATTCGTCCGAGATTCAGGCATCGTTACCTAGTTAACAAGGGCACCAGTACTCTCAGCTTGTCGCAAGTGCATAGACAGGCGTAGATATCAGAAGATGGTAAATTGAATATCGAAGTAAGGTATCGTAGTCTTCTCTCTAACAAAGAAACCTGCAAAAATCACGGATATGGGATGACTATAACACACAATGCCGATACGAATATAGCAACGTGATTAGAATATAGTCAACACAGAATCTGAGACAGGGAAACTAAAGCTTCCGTTTCATGTGCTCAGAGTCTCCGACCGAGCTTAAAAGATAGGAAATACAGGAAGACAAACTAATAAAAACTTTATTCCCATCCCACCGCCCCCGACCCCATACAAACAAACGCTTGACTTAACCGCAGACATAGTACATTAGAGCAATTGTGTTATTTGCATACTACGATGGCGTAAGACAGACCAGGTGTCGGGAGCGGTTATCGGTGCCTTTGATAAGAACCGGTCGGGCGGTTTTGTAGTGTGACACCACCGTTGAGGCGGCTTTAAGCACGTGTGAACACCCTTTGCGGCAAATCCATGGCTAGAAATTTGCATTGCAGCATTGCAGGTCGTAGATCACGCAATTCCACGCTAGACTTATTATGGACAGGGCTGGTAATTGAGCCGCCTTGGCCGTGTCTACTCATAGTAGACTGCTACAGGTGGCTTGTCGAGGCACCGGACTGTTCAGGACCAGAATACAGCTGTCGGCCAAGTGCTGGGACAAATGCTCACTTCCAAGGTTACAGGGCTGTTGGCCTATCATTTGGTGAAGCAGCAATCGCCTCAATGTAGACGAGAGACGCGATTTCGCCTTGATATCTTCTAGGTTAGGCCGTAGCATCTAAAACTGTCGCATAAAGTATTCTCGCGGATCAGAGTGCTGGATTTAGCGTTCATCTTTCCTAGAGACCATTCCCACCATCCGCCTAGAGCTCTTCACGATCACTTTAGTGATCCATTGCTTCTCCGTGCACTGAGACGTAACGCCGAGCCTAGGCACCCACCGTAGTATGCTGGTGCTCAGACCTTCGGCTGTATGACAAGTAGGCGATATCTCGTCTAAATCCCCTCCTAATGATCCAGTCTAGCATGTTAATAGTAGCCCTACGGCCCTACGGCCCTACCTGGGGCAATACGTAAAGCGATACACTCAATCTCACTATGGATCGACCTAGAACGCAGGCGATCTCAAATAGCAGCCCAACGAAGGCTTTTATGCGTTCTCAGCCATGAGAAAGTCTATACTATGCGCCGCCTCTTCCAAAGAAGAACTGCAACGCAGTCAGAGCCGGAAGTCGCGATAGCGATAGGAAGTATCAACGGACCAATCTACCTAACACCTGCTTTCTTCACGCACTTGCCTTCAGGTAGCCCAAAATGAGACCGCGTCTGGTTAAAGGCAAAAGCCCGACTTTCCATGATGTTAAGACTTAGCATGATGGGATGAAATGATTGATTCCCTACCTACGTCCAAGCTTCAGAACAACTTAGCAACCTTCGTTTCTATGTGCTTATCGGACTGTCGATAGTCCCAACTCCTCAAATTATCCTAGCTTGCTCAAATGCATGTAGGTGGCAAATGCGGAGCGACACCCTTTTGCATTCATCTACATTATATCGGCGCTCTTATGAGTGTTCATCTGGGTAACTAAATCCAGTAACCGATCGCAGTATGGGATTCACTTGTGCGACGTCGAACCAACACAAGGACCTCAGGACCTTTGTCCACTCGGCGGACAATTCCTTGTCGGCAGCACAAGAGAACTAGAAGCCGAGTCCAGATTGTTATGTTGGCAATTGCTATTATTCATACCTTGTGTGACTTTTTGTTATGTTACACATATCTCTGATACGATACTATGGAAAGCATAAGGTTTTTCCCAGTTCAAGTTTTTCCCCCTACGCCGCCCGAATCAGTCGAAGACGCTTCACCTCACACCGAATATTCAGCGACGATGAGTCAGTCCAACTCTACCATCCCTTCCGAGCCACTACCACAACGTCCGCCGAGCCACGATAACTACCTTAACTATATGCCGAAACCGAGCGGCTTGGATATGCTGCTCTTCTACTACTCCGAGCTGTGCTGGCGGCCCCTGCCACCGCACATGCACAGACAGATGCCGGAGTACGTAGTAGAGGCGGCGCGGGACGCGAGGGCGATACCGTGGATCGCGACTCGGCCTGCCGAGAACAACCTGATCCTGGACCAGCTGCTTGAGGTCCACTACCTACGCGAGAGCATGTGGCACCTCTACCCTTACGAGTTGCAGGTCAGGGAATTCGAGCCCCTCATCATGCCGGGCTACCCTAAGAGCCCCCTGATCTACCACATGACGCTGGGCCTGGCCCAGGACAACCACATTCGCATCGACGACCACATCCGGATGCTCTTTCTCGAGAACTTCTACTCCCGGCGGGTAGAGGGACAGCACCACCAGGACCACGGTGCCCTCTGCGTGAAATTCCACGAGGCCCTAACGAAGACGAGGAGAGAGCTCTTGGTAATGGTTTCCATGGTCACCATGGCTTATATCTGGATCACCAAGTCCGGGGAGCCCGTGTATAACGGCTTTTACTTATGATACAGAGGTCCCAAGTGCTTTGATGAGAAAGATTCGCTCGAGAGACATCGGCGGAACACCAGGCGCGTCCCTTAGAAACAGGGTCAAGGCAAATACGAATGAACGAACAGGAAGATTCGCAACGATAGATAGACCAATTTTGGCCTATGTATGGAACCAGGAAGCTATGGATATCCGCCCTTTCACCCCTACCCTACCTCAATATGCATCACGGAAGGCCAGCGTTGCGTTTGTTCTTTTACTTTTGGTCTTATGAATTGGAATCATGATTTTCTTTGTTGTGAAATTAGCACTAGGCGTTACCAGCGATAGCCTATTCTTTAACGAAATCACTATAGTAGTTAGTAGGATACCATCTATCGAGGACTCACAAACCAGTTCCAAGTCAAGGGGATGAATGGTTCTCTCGGCTCAAATAAGTAGCGTCGCCTCTATCCTATTCTGTTCCGTCTTGTCGCAGCGCGTCAGTAGCAGATATCCAGAACAAACAAATCACAACTCTTCCTAATCCCCATATAATCCAGCACAGAAAAAAGAAGAAAAAAAAGTTAAAAGGGGACGTACACATTCATTTGCCCACTATCTGCAGCCTAGACAACCCACTCACTGACTGGTATGACGCCGGAAACCAGGTTAGGGAGGGGTGACTCATGCAGTAACTAGGTTAGTGCGAACTACTTAAGGTTTGGGTACTTAGATAGCTGTTCAAAAAAGCTATTAGCTTCACAAATGAAAAGGCGGACCGAGTAAATGCCAAAGTATGCAATACATCGCATTGTGTGTCTATTGAGCTGCCTGCCTACATTGCCTATGTGAACAGGTATCTGGGTATTCAAAGAACCCGCCATACTCTATAATCTAACACATCGCTCGCTTGTGCTGACTTATCTTGGGGGAAAAAATCCAACAACCTAATGAAGATGTTGAGGATCTCGCTATGGAAAGCAAAGCCATTGCAGCTTCCACCCCTATCTACCCAGGAGGTCAGTGATTCAGTGAGCAAGGCTACATCTTCTTAGATGTAGAACATCGAGTCCTTGAGGTTCTCGTGCACATCTATCGGTCCCGTCCCCAAATTGCTGGATGTGGCAGACGTTACTGATTGGGTATCCGAGCCCTCAAACATGTCCGACAGATATACCCGCGCACGTGTGCAGAGAATGTCAGCGTAGTAGGCGGGCGGGCAGATGCTAACAGCCTTTGTAGCTCGTCCAAATAGGTGGCACATCTCGAACGTCAATTTCTCTAGCTGATTCGCCGCTGCCACGTCTGCCGCGTCCGATGTTTGTGCATTAGGCGATCGGAATATTTCATCATGCAAGACAGTATAGTGGGCAGGGCGCGAGGTTCCTAACAAGAAAGATTAGTCCTCAATAAGAAACAGAAGGATACCCAGGGCATTCAAACATACCTTGTAACCCTTTATGTGCAGTCAAGAAAAAATCCCAAGTGGTAGCTTGTGTCACACCACGGTCGACAACGGTTCCGTTCATGATATTTCGTGAGCGGAGTTGATCATTAGGATTTGTCGGATAGAAGCGAGTCTGATGCCGCTTGACGGAGACAATCAGCGCCAGTTTGGGCCGTGTTTGAGCATCGTAGAGGTTTTCGCAAGCGGCTCGAATACGGGGAAGCTCGATTTTGATGACTTGCTCAAACTGTCCTTCAGACACGCCGTCACGGAAGATGATGATATTCCGCGGCTTTCTTCCATTGTGCTTTTCAAAGAGTTTAATGCGCTCCTTGAAATGCGCTGTAAGCGTCTCATCCAGCATCTCAACTCTTCCTGCCTGCTTCCAGGCTACTCCTGGCCACTGTCCCAGCTCTTTGTCGATGCTGGCCACCATGCCAACCAAACTGGGCAAGTTCTTAGTGTTACCCGCAAGGTTGGTCGGATGGGTCACATCGTAGCCAACAACCATTGTATCGCCTTGTTTGACAATAGGGATTTCATTGTCAAGCTTGTGATTTGTACCGCCCATCTTCATATTGACTTTCAAGCCTAGGTTGGCCCACAACTGCAAGTTGTTCTTGTTCTTCAGCAGATTTTGTTGGAGGACATTCTGGCTAGCATAGCCAAACTCCCTATCGCCAAGCTTTTTCACCTCATTATAGATAAGGCTGTCGGTCTTTCTGCCTGGGAGAACAACAAACACGAACTGGGGTTTGTGCCTTTTCATCTCCTGGAACTTCTCCCGGATCGCGCCAGCAGGCGAATAACGGTCGACCACGACCTTGTGCTCACAAGTCAGATCGTTTTCCGCAATGTCTATACCCTGGTCCAATCGCATGAAGTCCACCCATCCCTTTACGCCAGCCTCGACTTCGTTGAGTCGTTCATTGGCAATGTTCCAGGTATCGATCAGTATCCAGAACCATCGGTCAATCCGCTGGCCGGGCTTGACAACTTTGACCTTCTCCATGTTCCATTCACCTTCCCTCACATTGACCTTTTTTTTGTCTTTATAGACGATGGCGGGGGGACTAAGTACGCGTCCATGTACTGTCAGTAATGATTTGCCAATCTGTACGCCAAAGTGCCTGAGGATCTCGGATGTGTCAAGGCCAAGGACCTGGCGGCCAAATGTTGATATCGAAGTTGCATTGGCGAAGGGCGAGCGACAAGAGAAATTGATCATGTCTCTAGTTTCGTTCGGAGTTAGTTTTCGCCGCAAAGGCTGCCCGTCTAGAATGGTGACGAGTTCAGCAGGCATGTAAACGGGGTTATTCCGGCTGCCGACGTTCACCACGGGGTATCTCGGATCAACAGTGAATCCGTATTCTGCCAGTGGTTAGTATTGACATGTGAAAAAAACAAGCTGTATCTACTTACTTTTCCGATAATACTCTTCTACAGAGCAGTAAGCGTTAGGTTTGATGCCGGCCGGGGCTGGTGCTCGAATGTAGAACTGGACATCCTTGGCCTTGGCCCCTAGTCCTTTAATGATGGGGGGTTTGTTCTGATCCTCATCTTTCCCCTTTCCTTTGGGTTTTCCCTTGGCGGGCTCAGCCAGACCACAGATAGTTTTCTCGACGATGCGGGTTTTCTTTAGGTCCTTGTCTTGCGACAATATTTCAATCCGAGCCCTCAGATTCAAGAGTAACCGGTGTAGTGACCCGTAGTCATCGCGGAATTTGTCGATAAGGGCTGAGACCTTGCCATGGGGCCGGAAAACGCCGTGGCTTACATTCGTGTTCAAAAGAAGTCTTCCAGTGGCGAGACGAGCGCTCTGGAAGTAACCTCGGACGATCCTGTTGAAATCCGGTTGTTCTAGCTCAAATCTCTCGCCCTCAATGTGCAAAGGAAAGTAGCGGCTGCTGCCCAGTGCTGCTGAATCCGACCCGCTTCGGGCGAAGTGCCCTGTAATGATGCTGAGCGCGTCTATCTGCTCGGGAAATTTGGGGTACGAAGTATCAGCGGTCGGATCCTCCTCGCCCCCGACGTATCTGAGTAGCCCGGGTAGGTCAACCGTGATTGGCCCGCTGAATCTGACATTATATTCATCATCTCTGTTTTCGATGGTGTATTTGACTTTGACAGTTTGCTCATTTGTTAAGGGCAGTTTCTGGCGTGTTATCACTTGGTCCTTGAATTCGGTAGCATATGGAACTGACTTGGCGACTTGATCAAGGGCGGACTTGACGATCGTGTGCAACTTTTTGCCTTTTGGCTCTTTGTTCTCGGGCTTCTGGGTGCCCTCGGGTTTGCTTCCTTCCTTGTCTCCGGGCTCTTTGCCGACTCTTTCGACCTTAAGTGTGTACTTTAATAGGGGCGCATTGGCAGATATATTAATGGTGAAGTAGTTGGCCCAAAGAATGACCTGCTTGCCCTGGTTGCCAAATGCCGGTCGCCGAGGCAAGACACGACCAAGTGTAGCCTGAGCACCCGGTGGTGTCTCTGTCTGAGCCGATTTACCGACAGCCGCACTCTTAACCTGCTGTCCGATAAGTCGATTCTCCAAGGCCATAACGGCTTTATCTGGCTCAGGTCGGGGGCCGTCGCTAGCCGAAATCGTCAGTCCAATCGCAAAAAATCATCAGAAAAGGCAGTGAGAAAAAACCAACCTGAATACTGGAGCTTCACCGGCAAACTTATCCGGTCTGCCACCGCCAAACCCGCCGGGACCTCCCCGGCCACGGCCACGGCCAGGTCCAAAATCACCACGTCCACGGCCACGGCCATCACCTTGGCCTCGACCACCACCACGCGAGCCGTCGCCGCGTCCTTGGATCCCAGAGAAAGTTGCACTGCCGCGTCCCCGGCCCTGGCCATCAAAGCCTCCCCTATCGCCGCCTCTGCCTCCGCCACGGTCCCCAGGGTGACCACGACCTCTGCCTCCACCACGATCTCCAGGCTGGCCGCGACCTCTACCTCCGCCGCGGTCTCCAGAGTGACCACGACCTCTGCTTCCACCGCGGCCTCCGCCTCGGTCGGCCATGATCTGACTAACCCAAGTAGCTGGAAGCTTCCGTATATGGACACAAGGGCGTAAGTAGGGGCTGTCTTCGAAAACCGAAGATCAGCTTGTAGGCTAACTGATTTTGTGCTTTGTAGCTAAGGGTAAAGATATCGGTATCTGTCATAAATTTTTAGTGAGAAAGGAGGCCAGTGAGCTATCCTAGATGTTCAGCGTCCTGAAGTTGTCGCTAAAAGTTACAGTGCGTGTGGTGTGCAGGTTAAGAAGAGTGCTCAGGCGGTGAAAGGGAAAGAAAAGAAAAGGCCAAATGGTTATATGAATGAGACTGCAATATATAAGGAAGCAGTGAACAACCAAACACCAGATCGTCTTGTCACAGAGCAATGGTGTCGGCGACAACGTGCAGAGAGTCAAACTATAAGCAAGCCTTGACGTGGACCTCTGGTCACCTTCTGTCTGGAGGGCTCAGGCTGGGTGTAGAAAGTGTGAGAAAAGTGCAAACGGTAATGCAAATATTTAGCTTTACCTGAGAGCAAAAGAACGTCGAGCGGTGTAGTAGTAGTGATAGATTTTAGCAGACGGGGTTGTGGGCGTTGCTGCTTACGCACTCGGTTGTGCCGTGCTCAGAACTTGAGGTGCAGGAACCCGAAGTTGGTACCAGTCTGAGAGGGTGGGAGGTTGCCGGGTTACTAACCTGGCTTGCCCTTGGCAAAGGTATGACACAACGTAGGTATGCGACCTATGTTAAGATTCCAGAGACTGAAATCAAAAATGTAACAGAAGGAAATCACTGCCTTAGATTGGGAGGAAGTTGCTCAAGCCGGAGTGAACCGAGAGTTGTTGAAGGAAAGGAATGCAAAGCAACAAGATGGCACTTGAAGAATAGATGTAGATGAGGCAGACTACCTACATAGGTAACGTAGATACGAAGTATGTAGGTACCTACCTGACCTACTACTTAGGTAGCCTCTATCTACCTAGCTCACTGACGTGAATATAATGTACTGCAAATGGATAAGAACGACGCTAAGCTAGTAAATTGCCTATTTTGTAATAAGCACAGTTGACGAAACGATTAACGCAATGGAAAAGCAATTCTCAAGATGTGTGGATAGTCAGTGCCTGAGCTTCGAAGAGAACGCAAGGAGTCATAGAGGTAGAGGGATAAAATTTGGGACAATAGAAACTTGCAATACACCTAATCTCAAAGAAGGTGGGATTTAGGGTTTGGCTGCCTTGTTACTATTTGCAACATGTAGATAGCATCAAGTTCAAACATTTGACGTTGGCAAAGCAGTTACAGGATCAACCGGATTTCAAAGGAGAGTTGTTAGCCGGGCACCATTGGATTTACAAGCCGGGCACCATTTACCCGATTGGGAAGTTTCGACCTTGGCCGCCGGTCTGCAAGGCCCACAAAGTGTAAGGCACACTCCTGGCACTTTAGGCAGCCACCATTACTTACCTCCACCCTCCACCCTCCACTTACCTACCTACTTACATCTACACCTTCAACACTTCGACGAGACTCACCCCCAAATTACGCCTATAACTATAGAAGAGGTCGATCCCTTTTGGTATACAGAAGAGGAGATAGTGGCGAACGACCCTTTACTGCGTATTCGAGAGCCATATGTTGTCCGCCCGCGTGGAAGGTCTCACAACCACGCTGTCACACTGCCTGAGGCCATGCGGATCGAGGGCTACGAAACGCGCCGCCAAAGGGTTATGGCCCCGGACTTACGCCGCAATCCCTCGCAGTAGGAGACCATTATAGTGCCTTCAACACCTGTCAGCTCACAACGGGGGGGCTCACAGGGCAGGGCCAGGGGCTCGCGAGGAGGCTCTACCATGGATGCTGTTACCGCCCTACTACGCCGCCAACAGGAGATGGGTGGCAGTAAGGGTAGTAGTCCTAATTAGGAAGGTGTGCAGCCGTTATGGCCTTGCAGAAAAGGACTGCAAATGCATGCAATTAGCTAGTTTACTCAAGTGGCCTGAAAACATCAAAAACGGCGTTTTACTGCAGTGTGTGTGTGCGAGTGTGTGTGTATGACTTCAAGTAGGCTGTTAAAGGGGGTAGTAGCAAGGAGAGCATTTTGATATACAGTGCTAGCAATTTTAGTGGGCCATCTATCCGATCCACTTCTTAGTCTGCCAGGTCTTGGCGGCCAAATCGGGTAAATGGTGCCCGGCTTGTAAATCCAATGGTGCCCGGCTAACAACTCTCTTTCAAAGATACCTAACTAGGTAGTCAGGTAGGCCTGTATGGCACATGTTCTACTAACTTGGGCCACTACAGATGTATTTGGTGGGTAGCAACCCCATGCCTATCAGCTTACATGTTCCAATAACTGTGATGATCAAAGACGTTAATTTGTGACACGTGATATTCAATTTGATCGACAGATAATAAATACACTGGCTCTTGCTTTGCCTGGCGTGGCGCGGCATATACGGTGCTGCGTTCGCTTGTGTCCGTGAGACAAGTCCCAGTCCGAACCTGCATTCAACGAACTTGTCCCTTGTGGAAGAACCTCCTGGTCTTACGTTTGAAGCGGTGTATAATATAATACAAAAAGATTTGACAAAGTTGGTCAAAAGTGCTTGTCTGCATAACTTCCTCTCGAGTTATGGAAACGGCTAGCTGCATCCTTCAATGCATATGTACGATGACCTGATCAGGCTGAGATGCAGGCTGGTACCGGCAATCGGTTTTGAGGTACACTTGTTGTGTTGCATTGCATTTCAACCCGTTATAGAGTGACTGATACTTGACTCAACAGCAAAAAAGCCAAGCATAACAATAAGAGAAACTTTCTCTTCGTGAAAACGGAACAAAAATTCATATCTAGCTTGAGCCAATTAGCAAGGGTTATTTGTTGAATTGTGGTGAATGGGCTATCTCGCTTAGATACCTATCACACCGCCTCGGGATGGCTTTTATGACCGCTCAAGTTGATGCTTTTGATACAGGTAATACGGTACTGCCAAACTGCATGATGACGCCTAGAGTAGTGGCAGGTTCGTCCATCTCGACGTGTCTACAAACGGATGGACAACTAATTGCTCCCACATTGAAGAAGTCATGAGGCGGGATGGTCGCGTTTGTTTCATCCGCGCACCGCACAACTACTTATTTCAGACAGTATCAAGGCAAACATGCTGCTCAGGGTTTTCACACTTTGATATTGGCTTCGCCTACTCCAAGGGTTGTTCGAAGTCGCAATTGCATGGGACCCCGGCATGCCTCACTGCACAAATGCGCCCACGTCATTGAGCCACGCCCTCTGATATGAACACCCATGTCAACTTTGATGCACCTTTGGCAGCCAGGCCAAAACGGAGGCGAAAACTGCGAGGTCTGGAGGAGAGGGGAGGTTTCTACTGGTATTGAGGAAACATGAGTCATGCCAGCCCTCCTTCAATGTAATTATTCGCGGCTTCGGACGCGCGCAACGGGATCCTAGCCGTGACTTCCAAGAGAAACTACCCCGCCTAGGGCATACATAGTATGCATTCCAAAATTTTGCATTTCAGTATTGTTGTGGTGTCCATCCGTTTGAAAAAGCTTCTCTGTTTGTCTGCGTCTAGAGTATCATTGCTACTATGTATGTCTTATATCGTGCTTTCCGTTTGTTGCTGGAAGTTGTTTAGGCATCATTCACAGTCTTGTTTTGACGAGTTAAACTCTACCTTAGCTAACCTAGAACTTTTGGATACTTGAACAATACAGTATTAAGTGCTGCTGTACCTACCTACCTAGTAGCTATGTAACCTAGGTAGGTACTAAGGTTAGGTTAGATAGGTTAGTACGGATGTAAACAGCCTAGAATATGCTGGAGCTGCGAGTTTCCTATTAGCTATTCCTGATGAGTCTTTTACTATGTCGCGACTTCTGAGGTCTTACCCGCGTCTCCTGACAACGGCAATACATACAATTGGCCGGGTTACGTGTAGCAAAAGCAAGGACGATTGACGACGCAGACAAGCCCAACAGAAACGTTATCGTCACTTACAACATACAGTACATGAAGGTCAGAGCTTGTAGAACCAGTGGCTTGCAAAGATATATGTATGTTCCATGTGCATAATTGCCTTTTGATAGGTTGTTGGCAAGAACAAGTGCCCAGTAAAAGATGGTTCGGTTATTTGAGACTTCCCGTCTCGCTGCGGAATAAGAGAGAAAACGTTGTTTGCATTGAACGCTACATCTAGGGCGTTGGAATAGGGTCAAAGTTTTCTTGATAGGGTAGGTAGTTGCATTTAGACAGTACCCGCTTTCCACCACCCACAACAGCGATGTTAGAATTATCCGCGAGTAACGAACTAATTTTCCAACAAGCAGCTTCGGTTGCCCGGTTAGCTCAATCGGTAGAGCGTGAGACTCTTAATCTCAAGGTTGCGGGTAAGTTGCGAATCCAATTCGATCCTGAAATGTGTCAGTTCTAACATCCAACCCATAGGTTCGACCCCCGCATCGGGCTCAATTCCTGATGCTTCCCAGATAACTGGGATTGCAACCTGGATATTTTTTTTTCTTTTGCCTGCTTCCATTACTTTATTTCCTCTCCTCTGATTCTGCTAGTTGCTCTTGCGTTTGTACTTTTCTTATAATTGAATACCATCAAACACTATATGAGGTCCAATAGAGTCGTCTTTTTTTTCCTCCCACAAGTTTACGAACCTAGTGTGAGCGTTTCTAAATTACAGGTAGGAACTGGTGTATAGGTACGTTCTGTAGGAAATCGGTGGTCATGCCCGCTTTTCATGTCCCGCTGTCGCGACTTGTAAAATATCATCTTCGAGCCCTTTAACATGGACGACTTGAATGCCAGCTTCGAACAGCTTCCGGTAACTTGAATTGTCGCTGACGAAAGTCTCGGGCTCCCGTACCCCGACGTAGACGATCTTGATACGGTTGCTGATGGCTATAATCCTGTCAACGCAAGGTGTGTTACCGCTCAGCCGCAGTGAGCACGGTTCCATCGTTGTATAGAGTGCGACTACGTCGGGCAGTGCGTCGCTCAGATACTCTGTGGTAACCGAATACTTCCGCGCCAGCTTCTCTATACAGCATTGCTCTGCGTGCGTGTTTCCTGGAAGTTCAAGAGTGAAGCCTGTCGCAAGAACCTCGTCCTTTGCCGGATCTACGGCGACGGCGCCAACACGATAATTGGTAGGTTTTGGAGGCGATCTTGTTGCGACCGATAGGGCTAGTCTCATATACCCCTTGTGACTGCCTGGTTGTACATCTGCAATTGGGCTATGGGTAGACTCTGCCATTTTTAAGCCGCATCTGAAGGGATATAACAGTGTTTTCAGATGAGTCGATATAACTGGGAACAGGAAATAGGTAATCAAGGGAATTCTGATAATTGTAAACCGGTAACTTCCTTGAGCTGGTACATATATGCAGAGGCAGGCAACCTAGAACGTGAGGGGGAGATCCTCTTTTGAGGGCACGTTTTACCCAGACAGGCACATATTTTACCCCGCGGTTACTGCTCCCCACCATACCGATCCCTGCAGCTCCCAAATTACTACCTCGTACAATTGGTATAACCACTAAACGCGTCAGGTAGACGCGTCCTTCCAATTGGTAAACTGAAGCTCGGCAAGCTACCCACCTGACCTCCAGATTCGCTTCACAACCATCTCCCAGGCAAAAGATTGTCAACAACTCGTCTCCTTTCAATTGCAAAAAATTACTGTGTAGTTTCTCTCATCCATTATGGCATCATCGGACGATCTTCTGGAGGACGAGCCCCCCACGATTAACCCTTACGAAGTCCTCGGCCTTGAGCGCACCGCCACTGCGGATCAAGTGAAGTCAGCATATCGAAAGCTTGCATTGAAGAATCACCCAGGTAAGCGATTCGTAACTTTATTCTTCGCTCTATATCTGACATCTGAATCGCCTGTAGACAAGGTTCTCGAGGACCAGAAACAGAAAGCGCATGAAACTTTCCAATCTATCGCCTTTGCCTACGCCGTACTCTCAGACCCTACCCGACGCAAACGCTACGACGAAACAGGCTCCACATCGGAATCCATTGTCGATTCAGATGGCTTCAGCTGGTCCGACTTCTACCGCGAACAATTCCGTGATGCGATCTCAAGCAACGCAATCGAGAAATTCGCCGCTCAGTACAAAGGCTCTGGCGAGGAACGAGACGATGTCCTGGTCGCCTACAAGAAACATAAGGGTAACATGGACGCAATTTACGAGACGGTGATGCTTAGCGACGTGCTCAAGGACGACGAACGGTTTCGCCGGATCATCGACGAGGCCATCGCGAGTAAGGACGTGCCCGCCTTTAAGGCCTATACAAAGGAGAGCAAGAAGTCCAAGCAGGCGCGCATCAAGACTGCTAAAGATGAAAGTACAGAGGCTGAAGAGTATGCGAAAGAGCTAGGCGTTCACGATAAGCTTTTTGGCAGCAAGGGCGACAGCAAAAAGGGCAAAAAGAAAGGCTCGTCCGAAGACCAGCTAGCGGCACTCATCCGAAGCAATCAGCAAGGGCGCGAGAGTTTTCTTGATAATATAGCCGCCAAGTACGGTGCTACGCCTTCTACTGGCAAGAAAGGAAAGAAGCGCCGCGCAGATGATAGCGAACCTTCCGAGGAGGCATTCCAAGCTGCAGCTGCGAGGCTTAAGAAGGGGAAGAAATGATCCCACGGTTTATCACGATTTTTATTCATTGCATAGCACTCATGGCGTTTTGGGGACGCAAGTTCACAAAGGCAGATTCAGGTCACGATCGCGCGTTCGGTTTAAGCAGTACTGGCGTTTACTAATAGGGAACGGTATAGCTCGAGATGGTTGCTTCATAGGTATACGAGGAAATGATAATTGATCCCTAATTACCTTCTTAAATGAACTGACATTAACGAGATAATTATTTCCACCCGCCTTCATAGTATAATAAATGGCTAAGGCACGTCTATATTTATTTTCTAGGGGGAAAAATATATATTTGCGTCTATACAGATGTACTGCAGTAACGTATTCTACGTATTTGAACTTCCATGGTCCTTCCTCGAACTCAAGGAGTCTCCTAGACTAGTCCTCTCTAGGAAATTAGTAGGCCTGCCTAGGATGCATGTAGGGAACATGCGCAACGGGGTACAGATGTACCTACCTATTTATACCCAGTAACCTAGAGCGTTAAACCTCCATGCAGTTTCTACATTAGTGCGACGCCATTGCAACACGCAAGCATTAAGTGCCGGTTCATCCCCTTACCAATCCTTTCGGTCATGGCAAGAGACAGATGAGCTACACTTGTCCCAGATTCTATTGATCAAACCCCAAGCGCGAGTGTCGGTCGGGGTCTTCAGTCTACAAGTCATAGTCGTCGCTGTCACGATTATGGAAGAGGAACAACAACAGGTATCGGCGACCTGGCCGCCACCGCCGCCTTTCTGGAAATCGTTCACCCCGGAAAACATCGCGCGCATCGAGGACCTACGGAAAGAGACGGCCGAGCGCCTAAACATACAAGACCCTTCGACAGTCCACCTTGATGGTCTCCCCCGCGGATTGCGGAACCTGCAACCCCCCGCTGAGCCCGCCGACGGCGAGTGGCGCGTCTTCGGCGCCAGGTACAGGTTGAAGGACGAGCTGCCCAGGCTCGAGGACGGCCAGATCCGCCGCCTGTTCCCGGAGCCAGAAGAGAGAGATCAGGATGGGAAGCATTTCGACCGCGCTACGATACTTAAGCGGTTGGCCAAGTCGTTGCTTCTCAATTTCCTAGAACTCAACGGCCTATTAGCTACCCAGCCCGAAGCAGTACGTCATATCACACAGGCTAGCATCTACCCCGCCGCTTCACTAGCCAAGCATTTCTCCCTTCACTGTATAGGAATTGGTGTACGGGTTTCTAACACGGACATACAGGCAGAAGACAAGATTACAGATATTAGGGACCTGTTTATCAACTTCCATCACCTGATCAACGAATACCGGCCGCATCAAGCCCGCGAATCCCTCATCTCGCTCATGCAATCGCAGCTCGACCGACGGCGTGCCGAGACGAACGCCATCCGCGACGCAGTAGATAAAGCCGAACGCGTACTCGAGGGCCTTAGTAGCTTAACCATCGAAGAGCAGGGTCGGGACGCGATAGCCAAGGAAACAGACCCTTACAGTCGAGATACCGAGGCTTGGTCTCTTCTAGTAGATTGATAAGACCCCGGCTTGGAGGAAAGGGCTCTTTTTGGACGAGCACAGGCATAACTGGTAAAACTAAGCACGATGATTTCTTAAGTGGGGGGCGTTGGTAGCATGCCATGTGTGTGGGCACTGGTTTTGGGACAATGAACATGGCGCATAGGGATTAAAAATGGACTTTATGATACCCTTATATTTTGTTCTCTTTCTAGCGAAAGAGAACAATTGAAAGAAGCTCGACAGTAGAGACACAGAGAAAACAAATATATTACAGCTCAAAAAACACCCAGCCGCTATCCGAAAGAGCTGTGAATACATAAAGCATGGAGGACCTAATCAAGCCACCGCGTCTCTTCATGGAACCTGAACGAGTTACTCGCAACCAATCGCTGGTTCCCTCCTTAGCCGCTCCTTGCGCAGGTAGGTAAGGCCGTCAACATACTTCCATTGCCTCCCTACATGACAGTGCAAGGAATAGGGATACAGCAACATTCAAAGTCGCCGCAGTCGATGCACCGCGTCTTTCCTCCGCCTGTGGCCTCTGCAGGCTTGACGATGCTCTCGAATGTCGAGGAAGCGGCACTACCCGGTCCGTGGCGGTCGACTAGAGATGAGTGGAAGGAGGCGTCGCAAGCCATGTCTATTTTAGTATTTTTGTCCCTCCCTCTGTCTTGCCGTCTGAAAGCCTCCCTTGGCCGGGTTTTTTTACCTCCTTGCTTTTTGTCCTTTATCCTCTTCCTGCTACTCTTGCGTTCGAGTCGACCCGTACGTAGTGTAGTGTCTTCGTGATAAGAGAAAGTCTGTCTAGTCCAGTTGATATAACGACTGGCCGAGTGCCCTAAGTTCGTTTACCTTTGTAGGCAAGATAGATATGCAGGCACGTATGGGGATTTGGAGTTTCCTCTCAGTTGGGTAAGGGAAGTAGACAAGTATTTAAAATCAGGCTTTGGTCTAGGCAATATATGACTGTGAGTGCTTGCAAGATCAACAACCTGACAGCGACGCAGGTAGGCACGTTGCACCTTAAATCCAAAAATTGGGTTAGGGTTGAAATTTGGGGATTCAGGGGGGAGAAGAGTGAGGTGTGAAGTGCGGGTGTGTATGATGTAATGGTGCATTGAAGATTCTACCCCAGACCTAGGTTAGGTACTCTCCTGTTCCTGTACGGCTGTTGTATAGTATCCCATGCACCTACCACGACCCTAAAATACCGTCTACCGCAACATCAGCCGCGATTACAATCAGTACCTCAGCCCGGTAGCTAGGTTAAGAACTCACAACTAGGTATTCAACGCTTATATCAGCTTCAGTTGTTTCGATGTTACAGAGACATGATCTACTTGAAGTTATTGTGGAAAAGGCATTTTTATGATGCGCCTGATTGTGCAGCGACGCTAATAAGAGCAATATAGAAGTGACTGTAACAGTCTGCCAGAGAAGTTAGTATAAGTGTGGAGTTGGGTTCGATTCCTAAGTAACAGCGCTATTGGTTTTCTGCGCTTCGCTTTCTTTGGTAGCGCAACACCATTTTGAATTTGGTTGAATGAAGAGAAGTTAATTGTCATCATCTGATGACGGGGGTGACCAACCCAAGTCTTGAGCGAAGTTAAGGGCTTCGCGGTACAGAATGAGTCCTTGTTGCCTTGCATATATTAGTGCTGCTTCTTCGAAATTTCGGCGAAAATCTTGTGAGATATTCTCTACAGAGACTTGAAGTTGTCTTGCCGATCCTGCGACTTCCTGAGTGAAGCCGATCATCTCGCCTACCAATTGATCGTAATTGTCTTCATCAGGGGTTTCCACCAAGGTACCCACAAGATCAGGAAAATGATCTCTAAATTTAGCGGTCAATCTATCTGCTTCTCGAGCTTGATCATTGTACAGTCGTTGGATTTACGTCACTTGCTCAACAGCATTACGAAAGGCTGGCTGTTCTTGCTGATTGTGCTCGTCTTCATTATGAGAACTTCCCAAGGTGTTCGACTGATCCTCGTCATTGTCTTCAATGTTTTCGTTCTCGTTCCCTCCTTCATCTCCTCAAAGAAGAAAGCGAAGCGCAGAAAACCAATAGCGCTGTTAGGAATCGAACCCAACTCCACGCTTATACCAACTTCTCTGGCAGACTGTTACAGTGACTTGCTTGTTTGTCACGAGACTCCAAGAATTCGTCGAAGGATTGCTGATATCGCGGCATCCTTATATGTTGTGTCAATCAGTCTAATCACCGTACCAAATTTGTTTCTTAGCTCAAGTTGGGTGATTGATGACTACTATAACTAGAATAAGTCCGTATCCGTCGCCCAGGAAGCAGGTAGAAACGTGGGAAGTCCCTCACACATGACAGTTTGCATTCTACTATGTTTCCTCAAGTTCATTCATTCAATGTAGTACCCGTACGTTTTTGTATCCGAGTTTTCCTTGCTTCTCTAGTACGCCAGATATAAGGAAGGTTTGATATTGATAGAGATTGAGAATGAGCACAACGGAACAGTTGACTCAAGTGTAGCCTCGAGACCAAGTTATTTGATACGAAGTTAAGGTATCGAGTCATCCGGGCAATCGAAAATAAGTATATCCCTCAAGTTTTTCCGATCGCAGGATGTCTAGCGTCCAAGAAGATGCCTCAGTTCTACTTATTTACTCAAACACCACGACGCCTGACTGCTGATTAGCTGTAGTGGCTATTCGTTATTAAAGGGCGCCTATAGTTTGGCTAATTCATAGATTTGGTAGCACAGCAACTTGCTTCGTGTCTCCGTATGTCTCGACAAGTAAAAATCTATAGATTCCATAAACCTTTAACCTCCTCTCCAACCATTGTATCAGCCAGACTCCTACCAGGCTCACTTATATCGCAAGCAACCTCTCTATGCCTCGATAAGCAAGTTTTATGTGACAGCCTGGCTTTGCTTGGCAATTGCTATGACACTCTCAATGGATGTGTCTACAGGTCAAGCAGGTGAATGGATGTTAGACAGGCACAGTGAATCATTGGTCACAATGGCATCAACGAGAACAACGGCAGCCACTACGGTGACATACCCACCCTCGATGAATTAATAACCATCCAATGGCCAAAAAGTGAGAAGCACATGTCTATCTAGTTTGGGCACAAATCCTGGAAACCCTCTGTTAAATTCAAGTTCTTTAGCTCTGAATCTTCCCTTGAATATAGGATATAAGTTGGCCCTGCTTGCACCTACTCACTGCCTGCCTGATCTGCAGTCGTGACACTTTACCTACCTATATCAAGCCCCCGAAAAAGCACTTTTCGTTACTCAGTCTTCTTATACCTTCCCGTCTTCACCTAACACGGTACTTAAAGCCAAACAACACAACACTAACAAATCCGCCTTACCATTCCCCAAGCACTAGGATGAACAGCTTCGCGGTCCAGGTCAAGATCGCCTCCGTTGGCATGGCCATAGACCGCAAGAGCGACGCCGTCAAGCAGCTACGAACGAGCACGAACAGCAACCCGTCATCCTACGAGCGGGAACTAGAGACTCTGGGAACGGAACACACTGCTCAGGAGGGCAGGTTCAAGGCCCTTAGAGCCAACTTCCCGCCGAATTCACGTTATGGCGCGGAGCTCAGAGCCGTTTATAGGGCCATGGAGGGACTGGAGAGGCGAGTCAATGCTATCCCGGCTACCCCGCCGTCGAGCATTGATGAAACGGAGAGAGAGTCCGGGTTAGGTGTTTTCTGCGGGCATGCATGGATGTATGGATGGATGGGGTGGCACAGAAGCCGAGTACATAGACGCATCTGCTCAACAGGCTCCATAACCTCACCCCTTTGCTAGCTCTTAGCCTTGGTCTCGATATCACGGCGCGGCCACTGACTTCCGATGTTACTTGGACAATTTCATTTTAGGAATCGGGGTCACCCCGGTGTTAAGTACCAGGCATTTCATAAAGACGGTGGTGGTATAGCACAGTAGGATACTCCTGCAAATACAGCTTTTAGACTCCGTCTTTGAAGTCCCCTGAAAATGTGATAATGTGAGGCGAATGTGAGTGAGTCTTCTCAATGCGGCCCTTTACCTCCTTAAAAATGCGATTCGTTGGTTGGTGACAGAAAATCAAATGTTGAATGTAGCCCTAATAATGGAATTGGAGGCCGGGTGTAATTTTAAAGAGAAATCTGACTACCTCTCAGACTTAGAAAAGTGCGTATGTAATGTTAGGCGGCAAGAAGGTAGTGGTCAAAATCACGTGAATAATGACGTTCAAGCTAGGGGTGCTACGGCTGCGATAGAATAGGGCATGAATGATGAAGGATTGGAGTCTGGGTTAGGTGTTTGTTGCATGCAAGGTCTGCAGGTACATAGGCGAGAAAATCCCCACGTCTTTATGATTTCGGACTGGGATGGGGAGGTCGGAGTGCTTGTGACACATCTAGTAGTGGAAATGCGGGCTCAGAGACCGAGATCGGTGGGGTTTCGTATTATCGTACTATCAGACAGCATGGAAAGCATCATCGGGATGATGCATAATAGCAGCATGGATTCCATTCATTTTTAACTGAGGCCTTGCTCGCGCTACACTGAAACCACTATCTCAATCTTTTTAGAGTTCTTGTCGGAACTATATTCGAGAGGTTGCCTAGACCTGCACCATGGTTCTCGAGACTGAGCCTAAGAACTGGTACCGTGACGGGTTTCTCGTGTCTACGGAGAAGGGCCTCATCCAAGTCGATGCAGTCAATGAGGCCATGGGCTCGGAGGTCATGTGGTGGGCACAAAAACTTCCGAGAGAAGCACTCCAGAAAGCTCTGAACAATTCGTTGTGTTTAGGACTATACGGGCTGCCTCAGTCCACTTCTGAAATAGCAGGTAGGCATTCTACTCTAACCCCCTCGTTCAAGTAGGAGGTATATATCGCCGGCGTCCTTTGCTCACCATCCTTCATTTCAGGCCAGAGAAATCTAAGACAGATCGGTATGGCTAGGGTCCTCACGGACGATGTGACTTTCGCCTACCTCACTGATGTATACGTGTTACCCGAATTCCAGGGTAAGGGGCTTGGCCGCTGGATATTGGAATGCCTGAATGAAGTCATCAAAGCTTGGCCTCATCTCCGTCGCTTTATGTTCCTGACTTCCTCGATTGGTATATACAGGAAGACGCTTGGTGCAAAGGAGTGGGACGAGTGTAAAAATGAGGGCACAGTTGTAGGATTGATTGAAGGGCCAGGTGCTCTGCATTTTGCACGCGACTAGGGTCTTATTGGGTGCCAACTTCATCCCACCTTTGGGCCTGTCTTTCCATATGCGCCTCCATGAGCTCGTCGCAGTTCTAACGCGCGTTTGTACGGTGGCGCAGTTGGTGGCTGTATAGGATCAAGAGATACGTGGTCTGCGGGCAGTCGGTAGGAAGCATCCGAATCGAATGCTGATAGGTCACCACACGCAATGAACGGTGCAATCCATCTTATGTCTTTCCCTATATCCTGTCGAAGATCTTCTGGCTCGACTTCTGTAATGTTATGCTCATCCGTGATCCTGACGACGTGAGGAGCACTATCCCAAGCGCTGGTAGCCTGGTTCTGCATTATCGTAGGTGCTGTGATAGGATAGCTCCCTGAATTATCTTCGGTCATCCCATTCAACCGGAAGCCGACGCCAAGTGGTTCCTCGAGACTTGCTGAGAAGTCTTTTGGAGGCTGGAAATTCAAGCACACTATAAAGGCTTCTACACTGCTGGCTCGTGATGACCTAGGCTTGGCAACATGGACTTGCTCGAAGAAAATCTTGAGCTGAGCATACAGCACGTCCACATTCTTGCCTCGGAAGATTTTGGCAACAAACTTGCCACCTGGTTTTAGGACGCAAAGGGCCAAATTAAGAGCTGCGAAGAGGAGCTGCGACTGTACATAAATGTCAAGGTCGTGCAGTCCCGTAACATCAGGGGCCCCATCACTAAGAACCAAGTCGACAGGATGAGCAGCCTGTTGGGACTTTGTTTTAGGGTCATATTCGGGATCCAGTGCTTTTAGTAGCAGCGGAACCGTCGCAGGATGGGTGATGTCGGCCCTCAGGGTGATTATACCGGGCAAAGGACTTATTGGCTGTAGGTCGATAGCCACAATCTTGACATTTTCCCGGGGCTTCAATACCTCCGCCCCGGACTTGGTCTCTGTCCTTGGCGATATGACAAGAGGCTTCGTTGAGCCGATGACACCAAGCATTTGCTGGCGGAACTTGGCCTCTCGATCTTCCCATGCTGTGCGTCCGAATTTCTCACCCTTGATTAAGACCCTAGATAAGACCTGAGACCAGCTTCCTGGGGCAGCACACAGGTCAACCACTCGATTCACATTCGCAAAGAGGTCGAATTCTACATATTTAATTAGCCTCCTGTTGGCGCTCTCGTTTATATCATGACTTTTCAGGATTGGGGACAACCTTCATCGAGCTGCAAAAGTTTGAAGGCGCTCCTTGCACGCCACCCTTGCTCTTTTGCGAGCCTATAATAAGCATCTCGCTTGTCCTTGGACGATTTGCCCATGTTCGCTATATGCTTAGAGCGCTTTTCTATCAACCGGAAGAGCAAGACCTGAGAGGGGCTGCAAACAATAGGAAAACACGTCTCAGTTTTACTCTCATGAAGCAAATCAGTCCAGCTTTTCTAGTGGGCTACATTGAGGTCTGTAGGCGCTGTGCGATAACCTGCTGTGTGTCAGTCCGCCAATGGTGGGGTAATATGGACTAGCCAGGGTCCTCTAGAAGCTGCAGGCAAGTGGGACCTGAAATTTAAGACTTTTATTTGTAGATAACTACACCTGTACATCTATAATAAAATTGTTATTGTTTAAAAGTGTTACAAAGGTTTTTATACAAGCATGACTGCCAATGACTTCCGTTGACTTCCGTTGACTGCCATTGTTCCAAAAGTAACAATTTCTTTGAAAAATGAACGGTGCGAAGAAGAGAAAGCAGACAGCTGGAGGTGTTCCAGTATCTGCAAAGAGAACGAAGACCTCCGCCCTCCCTCCAAAAACGAAAAATAAGACCAAACGAACTGTCGGCGTCAATTCTCTACGATGGAGCAAAGCCAAGCTCCCGGACATGTTTAACGATGCGGAGGGTTTCTATGGACTAGAAGAGGTGGAAGGCGTTGAAGTTGTTCGAAATAGCGACAACATTGTCGAATTTGTACGTTTGCGCCGTCCTGCATCTTTCTGCCATAATATTAACAATACGAAGAGAGCAGCTGTTTCCACAAACGACGAGGACAATAAGGATGGCAACGATCAGGCCGAAGAGTCTGAAAGTGACGAGTTTGAGGGATTTGACGATGAACCACCAGCCGTGGTTGAACCCCCAGCAGCCTCTGAAAACGCTCCTGCAATCGCCAACACCGCCGACACCGCCTCCGAAGAAGCACCCGAAAAGCCCAAAAAGGAATTGAAAAGGAAGAAGAGCAAAAAAGAAGACAAAATGGAGGACAAGGAATTGCAGTCCAATGTTTTTACCGCATTGGACAATGTAGAAGACCCTGAAAACGACGTCGACTTGTCGGAGTGGGCGAAGCTAGATCTTTCTGCCGGCGTTCTGTCCTCTCTAGCCAAGTTAAAATTCTCCAAGCCTACTCCGATCCAAGCCGCTGCTATACCAGATATTCTGGCTGGACACGATGTTATAGGCAAGGCCTCTACAGGTTCTGGCAAAACATTGGCTTTTGGTATACCGATTGTCGAGCGGTGGTTAGAACTGTCTGAGGAAAATGACTCTAATGGGGGAATCAAAACTCCCTTAGCTCTGATACTCTCACCAACACGAGAACTTGCTCACCAGCTTACAGATCACATCAAGAATCTGTGCAATGGTTTAGCAACCTCTCCATATATATGTTCCATTACTGGAGGGCTTTCGGTGCAAAAGCAGCAACGCCAATTAGCGAAAGCCGACATTGTTATCGGAACACCTGGTCGCTTATGGGAAGTACTGAGCTCGACCGCTGAGGTAATGGAAGCTTTCAAGGGCATTAGTTACTTGGTGGTGGACGAAGCGGATAGGCTTCTGACCGAAGGTCATTTCAAGGAGGCCGAGGAAATTCTAAACGCATTAGACCGAGTCGAGGCGGAAGAGGAAGGAGAAGGGGAAGAAATTGCACGATCTCCGAGACAAACTCTTGTTTTCTCAGCGACATTTCACAAAGGCCTTCAGCAAAAATTAGCCGGTAAAGGGAAAACGAACTGGATGAGTGAGGAGGACTCAATAGAATACCTCCTCAAGAAGCTGAATTTCCGCGAGGAGAGACCAAAATTCATTGACATGAATCCAGCATCCCAGATGGCCCAAGGATTAAAGGAGGGTCTGATAGAATGCGGCGCGATGGAGAAGGTAAGCGTTGTTCTTTCAGCAAAGTCAACTTATGATGGCATATATACCGGTTATGCTAATACCTTCTGCAGGATCTGTACCTCTATGCGCTACTACTCATGTATTCAAATGTGCGCACATTGGTCTTCACCAATTCTATCAGTTCAGCCCGACGCATCACCCCTATGCTGCAAAATCTCAACTTAGCTTCACAAGCGCTGCATTCCCAAATGGCGCAGAAAGCCCGCTTGCGGTCTATTGAGCGATTTACCAGCACACCCGCCGGCAAGTCGTCAATATTGATTGCCACAGATGTCGCTGCTCGCGGTCTTGATATACCCAATGTTGATTTGGTGGTGCACTACCATGTCCCTCGTGATGCTGCATCCTACGTTCATCGCTCTGGCCGTACGGCCCGTGCAAACAAGACAGGTCTAAGCGTCTTGCTCTGCGCTCCAGAGGAAGTAACGCCTACGAGACGGCTCATATCAAAGGTCCATGAACGCAAGACATCGAGGAAGAATTTCTTCGTCCAGTCGCTCGACATGGACCGCAAATTAGTGGGCCGACTAAAGCCACGTCTCACTTTAGCGAAGAAGATTGCAGATGCGCAACTAGCGAAGGAAAAGGGAAGCAAGGAGGACGAGTGGATGCGCAATGCGGCGGAGGAGCTTGGCGTGGAATACGACAGTGATGAGCTGGAAGAGGCCGGCAACTGGGGCGGACGTGGCGGTGGTCGCAAGAAGAAGCAGAAGGAGGATAGAGCGGTGACAAAGGCGGAACTAACCACTATGCGCGCGGAGCTTAGAGAGTTGCTCTCGAAGCGCATCAACACTGGCGTGAGCGAGAAGTTTATCGCAAATGGTATCGTAGATGTTGATGAGCTCCTCAAGGGCGTCAGCGGTGATTTCTTTGGCAAGATTGAGGGTCTGCATTTTGATACCCTATAAATCGGATTTGAAATAAAAAGATAAACACTTTTGATTTCATCCGCCTTTGGTATCTCTATCTATCGTCTCCAATCGAGGAATCTTTGACATAGTAAATCGTCTTCACCCCGGGGCCTTAGCGCTCCTGACGACGAGCTCGAGGACTACACAGGAATCTTGCAATCTAATATTATTCAAGTGAATGTTACCACTTCCAAGGTGGTTGAGCTGTCCACCTTCTCACGCATATCTTTTTGACCGTCCTAAATCTCACAAGCTTGAAGAACCGTGCTCATCGCCAGAACTACCACTACTGCTGCTGCTGCTGCTGCTACTGCTCCAAGGCTGAGCGCAAAATTGGGAGGCTTCCCAAATCCTCATGCATAGGTACTGATCCGCCCGCTCCTCGAATCCTTCAAATCCCCAACCGTCGCTTATGGCGAAGGGTCCAAAACAAGTCGCACAACACTCACCGGCGGCAGGCTAATGTCTGTGTTGTCTAGCTACCACATGCCACGCGCCTCGTGGTCTCTTGCGTTAGCCTCCCTGGATAAGGTTCCAGTGCTCAAGGCCCAGGCTGCGAGTATTTAGGGCAATGGCGTTGAGATGACCTCGTTTTATCTATTTGTCTTCCTTCCTCTAAGACCTGGTTGAGGCATTAGGCGGGCGGGTTATCAGATGTTTGTTGAAGGGTATCATTGTTTAGAATGACGGCTATGATGTGAAACGGGCTGTTGGATTCTGGTGATAGGGTTGATAAAACGGTTGTTTGGGTCGGTGTGGATGCTATAGGTAGAATTGGGCTTGAGGTGCGAGAATGTGAGCGTGAAGGTGAAGCTTGTGGTGATAGCTTAGCTCAGAGCCGGGACTCACTTCAGAGGTTAGATTCTACGCATTCCAGCATGGCTGTGTTTCTAAACCAGTTCGATAACCAGAAGGAGTTTTGAGGATGCACTGGCATCACCTAAATATCCGCAACAGGGCAAATATGTCTTCACTTTTCCACTTCTAGGCGTCAGCGAGGGTGTTTAGTCCATACCGAGTATGGTTTATGAGATAACTTTGAAACAGGTGGTGGGATTATGGTGTCTTTCCAAGGACAACATATCTATAGGCACCTCTAACCTATCACCTAAACACCTGTCCCAAGACCGATTGTAGAATATCGTATGTGGTGCCTGGGAGGGTTCAAGATGACGCCAATATATTGTCGAGCAGGATGCGACATTGCCAAAATGCCTCTTTTTCTCGAGTAGGTATCTATCTAGGCTAATATTGCCATTGTTATATTCCGTACCGCAGTGTGGCATGATACTCCCAGTCCTTCTCTATGCGCAAGAGTAGGTAACGAAATGGCACAAGGAAAGCAGGTAACCCCTTTTCTGACGAATTCTTCATCCGTTCCAACTACTCTTTCCGTATGCAACAACTATTTCTGGGGTCATGTAAGACTTAGAGGCTTCCTGCCATCTGAATGTAACGATTATTTTAATACGACTTTACGGGTAGCACATAGAGCTTGGATGAAACTAGGAGCCGTGCCCAGGAGGGTAGCCAAAACAGGAAAGCTGACTCTTGGGATGTAGATACATATATATATATATCACAGCCCCTAATAGAAATCCCAAAGTTTGGATGGTTATCCTGTCTGGGGAAGTAGTTAGGTAGTCAAGGATCTGAGCAACTATCGGAGAACAGGGGGATACTCTAGCCACGGCCCGGTTTTGATATACGGGCCGGAGGATTCGGCCTGCATGATCGCATGACAGGCTGACATGTGAAGTCATCGAATTTGAATTTAATCAACGTTTATTGTCACTGCTACAATAGAACATTTCAGCATCAATATTTTCTAACATCGAATACCAGGTAAATGATGGTGATATACGAGGAGAGTCGAAAGGGGTCTATGAAGGCCGACAACGCAATACCTAGCATGCATGTTGCGGAGCCACGGGGCGCAAATCCACAGAAGAAAGAATTAAAAAATGAGTCAAGCACAACTTCCTTTAGGAATCAAACATCCAACCCTAGTACCTTCGACATGCTCGACGTATTAGTACAACGGTAGAAGTACCTATGTCCCCTAATCCTCTCATTAGTCGGAAGGCGGGGGTTCCTTACCCACTATTGAACCTTTGACTGACCTTCATGTATCAATATACGTGTGCCTTCCTCCATCAGTGCCTGATGGCTCAATGGCTAGGTGACGGCCTATGATTCCAATGAGCCGGGGCTCAGACACGGCCCCCGGCGCAAAGGCAGACGCTGCAAGCTGGAACCTAGGTCGCAAACAAATACCCAAATGAGTTCCGAAATGGCGGGCGCGTTTTAGCAGGGGACTGTAAGACTCTGGTCCATGTGGCTTAATTAAGGGCGTTTCTTTTTTTCTCTGTTTATATATATATATATATATATTCTCCTTTTCAAAGACGTTATATTATCCCTTCTAACTTGGTATAGTGTTGTTGAGCTATCATCCGATGTCATCGTCAACGGTGTGCTCCCAGCGCATAGAACAATAAGTCACGAGTGACGCGAGTAAACACTTTGATGGATCGCGGATGTGCGCATTCTATGCGACCGTCTCATACATGCTTAGATTCACCTATGAGAACATTTTGACGTGTTACTACCAAAACAGGTGGCTTTGTCGTTTTAGCCTTACGGGCTGCCTTGGGAAACTTGGAAGGATTCGCGTCTGCATCAGTGGTATATTAATATCGGTCCCCGTCAATGCAATGGCAAGCTCGACTGTGCCCAAGTTCAGTTATTCACTAATGAAAAAGGTCTAACTATAGAAGGTATTTCTTTAGTCATTCAAAGAACTGACGCAGTATTTCTAAGCGAGTAAGCCTTGAGACGGACATTGCCTTGAACGAGTAGGCCAAGGCCGGCTGGAGGAGAGAGGTTCCAAATCTAGAACCTCAAGCGATTCGTCGGGTACGTTGCCGTTCTCAAAGTCCAGAGTGCTTGCCGCAGTTCAGGCATACTCCAACCCCGACTGAACCCCTTGCAGTGGGCAGAGTTCCCTCAGGTTTACCCCAAACCATAGTTTCCCGCTTCGGGCGCCTATTTTGTGTAACTTTCTCACTAGATAGGTTGGTTACCTCGGGGATGCTTGAGACTCTTTGACTGGTCTCATATACCCAAATAGAAAAGATGGCACAACTCCATTATCAACCTCGTTTGAAAGAAAGATGTCTCTATATTCTAGATTACTCTTTCTGCCTATTACATTAAGGTAGCAGTGTAGTAGGCAGACTGTCGGCGTTGGCTCCGTCATACCCTCCAGGGGCCTATGTTGATGAAAAGACAGTCTAGAGACGACAACACTACCTGAATAATATCACGCTGGTGTTTTAATATGAAATCGTATTAGTTTTACTTTCTGGTCAGCTTCGTGCCATACGTACTTCAGATCACCGTCTGATGGACGATCGTTCTGCAGGACGGTAGTATACGGCCCCCACTCTGTCTCATTGTCGTTTGGAAGCCGACCTCCAGCGCCGCCATTTAGGCCACGAAGCTGGCATATAGAGGTAGTTTAATAGCAAAGTTTCCACAACTATGTCCTCCCAACTTATCTTGTCATTTTTCTTCTCATGCTGAGTATGCCGACCTGGAGTTATGGCTTCCGATACCTACGCTTTAGAGACGCATCGTTTATCGAACCACGACCAATACGACGACGATGGCGACGACGGTGATCAAATTGGTAGGAGAAGCCTCTTTGCTGGACCTGACGATGACGGCGATACCGATAGTAAGGGTGATGACGATCTCGATGATGACGGTGGCGACGACGGCGACCAAATCGGCAGGGGACGCCTCCTTCCCAGACCCGACGACGACGGCGACACCAATAGTAAGGGTGACGGAAAGGGCGGTAAGGGTGATGACGATCTCGATAATGACGATCTCGATGATGACGATGCCGACGACGGTGATCAAATTGGTAGGGGACGCCTCTTTGCTGGACCTGACGACAACGGCGATACCGATAGTAAGGGTGATGAAGATCTCGATGATGACGGTGGCGACGACGGTGATCAAATTAATAGGGGAGGCTTCTTTTCTGGACTTGCTGGACTTGACGATGACGGCGATACCAATAGTAAGGGTAAGGGAGAGGGCGGTAAGGGTGATGACGATCTCGATGATGACGATGGCGCTGATTCCGGTAAAGGTGGCAACAACAGTTCCGGAGCTGTGATAATATCCGGGTCTGTTTATGATCACACATCGTCCGCCAATTCAAAGGCGGCGGGGCACATTGGAGGTTCAATATCGCCGCATACATCCACGCCCCAGGGAACAACTACATCCTCACATGAGGGGCTAGCAGTGACAACACCGTCAGTACCAGACACAACAGCGAGTACTATTACTACAGATTCGTCTACATTCATTCAGACCAAGTTGCCGAGTCCCACAAGATCGCCCAGCAACACCGATATTCCAGACCGATCAAGAAACATGAGTACCGTGACTGGCATAGTACTCGGCGGTGTAATAGGAGCGGTAGCATGCACGAGCATCCTCATCCTAATCGTATGGGTCACACGCCGCCGATGGAGAGCCGCGACAGCAGCACGTGACCCCGAGAAGCAAGCACATCGCTGGCAATTTTGGATTAGGCCGAATGGCTTCACGCTACGGCGGAAGCCCAAGCGTCAAACGGAGTACTGCAAACCCGAGCTTGACGCCACCGACACCGCAGTCGGGTATCATCCGGGAGGGCCTCATGAGTTATGCGTGCCGCAGGCCGGACACGAGATCCCTGCTGAGATGAACACAGAAAGGGAACCAGTTGAGCTGCCGGCGGATAAACCTGGCTTCTATGTTGACTCCGAGGAACTAGACAGGGAAGCTTCTTGACCGTTATTCATGGAGGCCGCGAGGGGCGTATAGATGTGCGCTCTCACCCTGAATTTACAACCCCTGCTTGTATCAGGCTAATATTTAATGTAATTAGTCATTTTGTCACAAGTACACGATTCATCAAAGCCTAGATTGGGAAAGACAATTAATAAATCGAGTGGACCATCACAGGTCACACATAAAACACCTAAAACATGAGGAATAACAGTTGTTCCAGTTGTGATGTATTATAGTATCATGTATCATATATATACCTATACATTAACCCCGGAGAGGGTACTTCTCATCCGAAGTAGAAGTAGACATCCTCGGCATCGCGAGCTCCGCATCCTCTTCTCCTAACCGGATACCGCCCTCGCACTCTCCCTCCAATTCTCCCTCGCAGCGGTACTTGCCTCCGATGCAAGTATAGAAGCTAACTGCGCAGGCAACGAGCTGAATAATGCAAGCAGCCTTGACTGCGTACCCCAAGGGTCCGACGGAGATCGCGTAGCGAGTGCCGGGGGCAGGGGATCCCGTGGCGAGGACGGTCTCGAGGAGAAGCTCGAAGCCGAGCAAGATGCTCGAGAGGATGTTGGCTAGAACGCTGCACACGAGCGCGGCGCCGAACATCAAGGCTCGAGGTTTGACGGCGAGGATCCGCTTGTGCGCCACCATGCTGATAAAGCACAAGAGGATGATGATACTGGTTAGAACGATCGGAGGCCGTGTCAGGATGTTGGACCAGACGTCTGCGTCCGGGATGTTGACGAAGGCTGCTGCTGCTGCTGTTGCTGCTGCGCCGCTGCCGTCTGAGTCTGGGTTCTCGAAAGAAAGGGCTTTTGTGATGGCGTAGCCGAATGAACCGCCGTAGCATTGTTCGACGCTTCTGAGGGATTAGGTCAGTATTAATTGTACTAGCTAGATATTCAAACAGATAATGACTTGTACTAACAGGACATTGTGGCTGGCACTGGCGGTACAGTAGCCCCGACTTGAAAACCAGGTTGTGAAAAGCGCAGAGTCGCCATTCTTGGTGCGGCTATCCACCCGGACCAGGTAGGCGTCTGATGAAGGCGGAAGGATTGTGAGTGTGAGGAGGCCGATTGTGAAGGCCAAAAGTAGTATCGAGATTCGGTGGGGATTGGCCAACGCCCTAAGCCGAGAAGCACAGCAGGCCATCTTGTTGAACGTGGGGTTTGTTTATGATCGGTTTGATCGAATCGTTAGTTTGGTGTGGGTTGTTGGTTCTGAGTTGATGTGCGTAGTATTACAGTAGTGAAGGTCCAGCCTTGGATAGTTTGTACAGGTATTGTTGCAACAGGTTTGTTGGATTAGTTTTGGAGGTCGGACCTTCCGAGGAGGTGTAACAAGGAAACGAGCGTGTGTGGAATGGAAACCATAGAAGAACAAAGGAAGTCTTTGATGGGCAACCAATGCTAGTTTTATTGTACTTGAGAGATTCCCAAGGGCCTGGATACGGTTGGCAAGTAAGGAAGAAAAAAAATTACTTCAACTCCTCCTTGCAGATAACGGTTTCAACACCGGCAGGCAGCCTCCTTGCATACTATCACTTTTGATCCCGAAAATGTAAACCGTACTGTACAGAGTAACCAAGTCGAGTGTAGATTGGACAGCCCGGACCACCCCGGGAACGGTAACCCGTCCATGATAAGCTGGATTCGTGTAGGCGAGAGGCCGTTTTCTGCTGTAGGTTGAAGTAACTAACTAGGTACTAACAAGCATGGAGTTCCTGCATTACATACTCTGCCCATTTTTATTGCCCTTTGTTAAGGGGGCACGACCGCGGAACCGGGCATGGACCACCCCTACATTAGTGTAGGAACATACATATGGGCAGATATGGAGACCCAGCAACCCGGATCGAAATGCGACTGGCAGCTGTGTGTACGGATGTATTGTCTTTGTAATGTCTCCCAACCTACCAACCTTCAGAGATGTTTTTTACACAGAGTTCCCCGTAGATTGCTAATAAGCCGTCTTTTTCTTAGCCCTTATAAGCAAACTCAACGTACCTCTTGTCTAAGACTGATGGCCTGTGAACACGAATATGGCATATGAATATACCTACCCAGCCCGTTAGGTAATACACAACCCCCCTTCAATTGATTGACTGTTTCATGCCCTCAAATCGTTAGTTGCATCTTAGTTTTCCCTGTAGACGTGTTTCTCACCGTTGAGAACTCTAACTCGAACAGAGACCAGTCGAACTGTTCTGGAAATAATTGGCAAGTGCTAGCTCGGGTACGGACTAGGCGCATGCAGGCTGCCAGGGTCCATCCGCTTCGGAATGGGCCTAGTGCAAGGGTTACCACATTGGCTGCATGGATATACTGAGCATTTTCTTGGTGGACCGGGAACATACCTACCTCGTTTATTAGACGAAAAGAATCGGACGGAAAAAGCAATGTTGAAGCTGACATGGTCGTCACCATCCCTACTGTACGTGCACAGATGCAGGTACAACATCAAACCAACCTGTCAATCAAGATCAGTGCTTACGAGCGGTGAGAAACTTCGTTTCGTGGGGTAGTCGGAATTTGCTTCATGTAACTGATATTAAGGGCTTAACTAGTCTTATTGCACTACTGTTTACTATAGTAGTTGATTTCCGTAGAGCTTCGATCATATCCACAAAAGCTCTCTTATCGTCTAAATAGTCGTTGTTTAGATAGAAGTTAGGATGGGGGAAAAGGCAAGCCATTCCTCTTTGCGCATTGGTGTCGCGTGCAAGTTAAAATATTACCCTTCCCCGTTCGCATAACTATCTAAGTATAAATTATCACATAGCCATTAGTGTTGGTGCCAGATATGCACGACTATTATTACCAAATGAATAGTAACACTCCACATAATAAAAAAACCGAAGCAATCCAGACTGGACTAGGTGGTGGCTTACTGACAAGCTTTGGCCTCTTTTTGCTAACCCATCCTCCGCTTCCTTTTCGAAGGATTCTGTTTTGCGTTTTGAATTACCTAACAGGGGGGCCATTCGGTTTTTCTTGAACCTGCAATTGCACTGTCCAATTCCAGAACGTAAAAGAAAGATAATAAATAATCCAAAGAAAACCGGCCCTCTTCTTTCTATATGCGGCATGCTGTACGTAAGCAAATACAGATCACAAAACCACACGCAGCTCACCTCGGGCCCGAGGTCATTTGTCTCCACGTGCATGAGACAGCGGTATTGTTAATCCGGGGCCCCGGCAAACGTGGCTGGCCGTGCACCGAATCTTCTTATGGCGGCCGGCAAGCCCCCTTTTCTCGTATCCTCGGCTCTAGGATTGCCTAGTCTACTTAGGTTTTCGGAAGCTTATGGGCTCAAACAATAGTAACAATAGGGAGCAAACTATTTTCCTTTTTTCCCCTTTCCTCCGGGCCATGTTTGTTTATTTAAACTGTTATGAGGATTGGTGTACATAACTGTTAGCAGCTGTGAGTTGAGGGTGTTCTCCAAAAAGCACGTGAGCATAAGAACTAACCTAACCTAGGCCTTCTTAGCTCTGCTTTCGCGTTTTGCTAATCCAAGTAGCGCACCGGCACTATACTACGACGAGCTACTCGACCGTGAGACTTGACAATAATCTTAAAGTTCTTATGATACAGATCGCTGTGCTGCTTACTTGATTTTATACTTCGCCTTAACCTAGAGAAACTTTGAGGATATCATATCATTTTCTAACTGAAGAGGCTATGCAAACAAACTCCGGGTTACCCTTGCAGGTATTGGGTTTTCCAAAAATTCCCAACGCCGGATCTATGTATGTCTTGATGGTTGCTTGGCACGAAGAGCTGGAATTGTGATATACAAACCGCTAACGAGTTGTTAACGGCCTCTGTCAGGACGTCTCTAGTGTAACAAGAAGGGTCGAAGCGGCTAAACCACAGAATAAAGTTATCTATTTGGTTGGGGCCGTGTTCGACGGTCATCTGATCTGATAATCAACTTCTGAGGTCAATGCATGTATGCCTTGGCAGAAGACGGACGTTCTTCTCACGGCAAGACGACGACACCATCGGTAGTCCACAGAAACGAACGTCCCTGATCTAATCTAATCCCTAGCGCTTATCATACATAGGTGTTTCCAATCACTCTGTAATCGTATGTAAGAAGCTTGTGTCGATCCGTACGACATGGAGCTGAGTAAGATTTTAACTGAGGGGAAAAGAAATGATGTTGCTTTGATACTGTCAGCTTAAAATCTCCTAGACTCGACGTTATTTACATAATATTAGTTTCCGACAGCGGGCAATGGTTGGATTTCCTGAACAAGCTTGATCAATCAAGGAGTAGACGAAGTCGTAGTGAATGGGAGAGACCGCTTGTCACTGGCGAGTATTTTGCTGCCGTGGTTCCATGCTGTCTATACCTATGCTATCTTAACTGGGCATTAATTCTTATAGTTGGTTGTCAACATCATATACTTCAAGCCCAAACTAAAGGCCGTACAGCTATACACCAAGAAGCCTGTATAGCTACACTTGACGAGTGTAAGCGGCAGTGATAGCTTGGTGCAGTAATACATCAAGTTGACTATCTTACATTCAACTTGCTAATCTGAAAATGTAACTGCAGAAACATACACTGGGGGCAACGACGACAAAACACTAGTACTAGATACCGTCTGTAGCATGAAACACCGAACCTGAAACTTAGATGTTTTTTTTTTTTATGTTTTTTTTTTTTTGCTCTACCTATAAGCTCGCGAGTACTTCAAGTGCCTTCTAGCCGGCAAGCATCGCTTTGATGACTACCTAAAGAAAACCTGTATAGCGTACCAAAGACTTTTCTTGCTGCTGTTCTATCTTACAAGTCAGACATATCCAAGGGTTACCAGACGTCGTCTAATACAATTGTCAGCAAGACCAACAGCGCCCAAGACATATTGGATAGTCAACTTATTACGGGCAGTTCGTTTCTAGTCATGAGGTTAAGAAGTGACTTTGATCGAAAAGACGTCAGCCGTTATTGGGTAAGTCGCGGAGCTGTAGATGTGTATGTCAGCTTGTATAGCTGGATGCTCGGCATAGAACCTGTAGACCCAAACGGTCCGTGGCACATCGTCACGCCACACTTTTCCGTAATAGCATGGAGATGTCTGGCTGCTGGCTGACTTTCATAGCTCTCGCTCGACCACGACCACTCGCCTTCTCGAAAGTTACTTAGAGACAAGGTGCGTACTATAGGGAGCAACACCGCTCTCTTCGCATACTAAAACCTACGGTCTATTATTGTTACCTATATCGCTCGTTTCATCACTACCGCTATGTTAACCCCCTGAGATTGCCCATATTGCGTCGGGTATTCCCTGGTGTCAAGTAGCTTGACTTGATGGGAGAATCACCTATCTCTAGCAATGTCATCTCGAACATATCTTCTGTGGTAGTTTCATTGTGTTCTCAGAGTACCGGGACGCGTGACAGGGAAACGGAAACAGGTCCAAGGGCCATGTGTCTGTTTTTGCTCGTGCTCAATCTAAGATACGGTCCCCTGTCCCAAGTATGTCGCCCATCCCTTCTCGAAAATGACTTTTCCAAACGTTTGTCAGCAGCAACACTGGACACCTTCTGAGCGTAGATTGGGTAACAACCCGTTGCGAGCCATTCTAATGCTGCCCGTCCGAATTGTGGAAAGAATGCAGTTCCATCTCCATCGGCTGCACGCAGCATGGGCGGCATCTGCGCAATCAGTTCCAAGATGCTAGGCATATTTACTGGAGCAAAGACCTTGCTATCGTCTCAGCAAAGGTAGAGATACTTTATCATGTAATCCTAGCAACTCGCGAACTAACAAAACTATTCGAACGTCACTACCTTGTCTATGAGAGCCCTGAATACTACTTTGCTTTCGTCAAGAGCTCTTTTGTCTGAACGAAATGCTGCTCCAATGCTTGACCCATAAAGTAGGGATGCCGGTCCAATGTTTCAGTCTATCGTATTGTCACGGTTCCTACCCGGACCAGCTCCGGCCCGAAGCACGGACACTGAGCACAGACTACAACCATGCCTATATAAGTAGATACAGGAAATATCTGCTTCCCAGAAATGCTTTCCTTCCTTGTGCAATAACAATACGTCTATACGGACCGCCCGGCAGTGTGAACTGTGACACGTATGCCTCTAAGCGAGACACTGGTAAAGAATCAGCTCTTCCCATCATCACGAGCGTTTTGTCTGGGACCCATCGCCCCCCATTTCTCCAGTTGCCTGCTCACCGGCTGTAGTCTTCTCACCTATAGCTGCCTGTCTATATAGCATGGCGGCGAACCAGCAGTTACATCTTCACAGTTCGTGGTGGTTGGGAAAATTATTGGACGCATAATACATAGCCAAGACGTCTTCTCCTTCCGCATGAACCCCGTTCACAGAATTTTGGGCAGTTCAGCATAAACGATGATTATCGAATAACTAACCTAGTGATAAGTACCACCAAAACAAGGGTATTCATTCACATTTACATAATCTTCCTACCATAACAACACACTCCGACAAGCTCCCCGGCCACTAATCGGCTCGATTCAAATGGGCAGCGGCTCGTAATTAGGGAAATATTTCTCCTGGATGCGACGCGCATAGTCTACCAGTATGGGGAAACTCTTCACGTCGGCTTGTGATTCTGGGCCTCTGTATTTTTGCAATGTTAGTTATGTCTCCAACCGTATCATTGTCTTGCATTTCCCCCCTTTTCTCTCTTCGTATCCCTTCCTACTTCTCGCACCTCAAAAACAAAGATCACGAAACAGAAGGGGCGCAGGTCCCGAGATGAACATGAGAGCGAAAACATAACATAACACAGGAAAAAAGGGGTGAAGAAAGGGAAGAACTTACGCAGTACACAACAAAGTCGAAGCGACAAAGCCGAAAAGCGCAGTGTCAGCCTCCGTCGGTTCGGAGCCGCCGAGAAGCCAGAACGGCGCATCGTCGTCGTCGTCTTTATTATCTCTGCCGGCTCTCGTCTTGACGTCGAGGAGCAGGTCCGCGAAACTCTCCCAGATCTCCCGCCGGAACTGCGCGATCTCCTCGGCACTGAAACGCCCCGTTCCTTGCCCCTGTAGCGTCGCGACCGTCTTCTTGTACACCATGGAGCCGACCAAGACGCGCACGGCCCAGGGGATCGGCCATAGCACGTGGTCGCGCATCGTGTAGTAGTTCTGCGTCCAGCGCTCCCAGGCCTGTTGCCTTTTTGTTAGTTTTATCTCATGGTTTTGTTCTGGTATTTGTGATTATCTGTCTATCTACGTACGGAAAGGGTGGGGGGAATGAGGGGGAAAAGAAGAGGATGCCATGTTGAATGTGGTATCTGGGTTGTCTACTGACATGGTAGAAAGATAGCTTATCCTCGAGCAGGGCCCGAAGTGCGAGGTCGTGTGCGCGCTCAGCCTTGGACAGCCTCGCGTTGAGGTCCGGTAGGATGCCGGCGTCGCACAAGGCCTTTGCGATCAATGCCGAGTCGGCGAGTTGTTCCGTCCCCGTCTCCGCGTCTGCTTCCGTTCCGCTGCTGCCGCTCCTTGACCGCAGCGGGGGAGACACCTCTACGTAAGGGATCTTACCCTTCGGCGCGCTGCGAGGAGACCCCGCCTCAGCTGTGTAAGGCACTCCGCCGAAACGCAGACGGGCTTCCAGCTTCGTGACATACGGCGACCAGACGAATTTGCCCGGATCTTTCCAACCGCGGAACACTGTGATCTTGGTCGACATTGTGAGCTGTGGTGTGGTACTGTGCTAGCCTAGGCAGATAGGTGGGAGATTGTATGATTGGGTATGAAAGCCTCAAACGCGTATGAGATCTATTGATTCAGTCGAGCTTTGCCTTGATGCGTAGTGACTTAGATTGATTTCTAGCGATCCCGGTGAAATTGAGAGCGATGATGATGTATTTGTTATATAATGATCTAAACATTCAATTCCTTTGCGAGTACGTTGGTATGATACACATGTATATATATAGTTATCTTGTTCTTCTTAATATCAACTGGTAGCAGATTCCTATTTACAAACTTAGGATTTTTCGAAACCTTGTTGCCGCCCTTGAATATGTCAGCGTGAGGCTGCTTTGCACATTCGAAACAGGGGCTTTGATGAACGAAGGATTCGCTTTAGCAAGGGCAGTTTGGTGACTAATAGAGTCTGCCTAGCTCCAGGCGTTGCTAGCCCAGGCACCAGCCCATCGTCCTAGAGATCAAAAGTCCACTGAGCAACTTGCTATGCGACGCGCCCAGGTTCAGTACTCAATATCAACTGCCGTATGACTCACTGCAGCAATGCTACTGAAATGGACCGCGCTGCGGACGGAGGGATTTCGTGGTTCGGCGTTCTATAGATGTCCGGGGAGCAGAGTGCTACGGTTTGGCACTTACAAATCCTATATAGAAGAAAACCCACATCCCACATGAACTTATTAAGGCAGCGTAGTGTGTCCTCGGCCGTCCACGTGGGATGCCGACCGCCGACCGCCGATCGCACTGATGACGGTTTACTTTGAATGCCCGCAAATATGGACGAGAGGAAATGCCCCTAATGATATAATTAAATCATCACGACAAAGTTACAGTTGTCTTGATACCTAGAGATTTGAGGATGGAGGATCAGAGGATTGTGTTATGTTTTTATGATCATCAATTTCCAGTGATAGGTACCTTAAGTAGGCGTGGAAACTTTATTTCGGCTGTTGGGGTTTCGCTAGGTATCGCTAGTGTCCATATCTACAGTAACACAACAGTTGCAGTGAATCCTGTGTCTAAACTCTTCGGTTCTTAAGACGTTGCCTGTAAAATTAGAAGGCGAAATTCAATTGATATCAGCTTAAGAACACGTTACCTAACCCCCAACAGCCTTGTTAGCCATTGTCGAAACAAGTGAAATAGAAATCTCCCACATCATTTAGAGTCAATTAGATTAAAATCACAATGGGCGACAGTATGGAAGCATCCAACCACAGCGACGAGGCCATTAAGTCGCACATCGAGAATCTCGTGCGCACGAACCTGCCCAACTCACCCATCTACAACTTCCTACTCTCAGACGTGCGGATCGCGTCCGCTACTAAAGGAACGGTGAAGGCGCGGCTGACGCTGACCCGGAACCACATCAACTCGGGCGGCGGGATCCACGGCGCCGTGTCGGCCGCCATCGTCGACTGGGCCGGGGGCATGGCCATAGCCACCTGGGACCTGCGCGCCAAGACGGGGGTCTCGGTCGACATCCACATACGCTACCTGTCCTCGGCCCGCGAGGGGGACGAGGTCGAGATCGAGGGCACCGCCGAGAAAGTCGGCGGGTCCCTCGCCTTCACGCGCGTGGTCATCTCCAAGGTCGTCGACGGCGGAGCGGTCGTCGGCCCCGTCATCGCGAGCGGCACACACACCAAGTTTGTCAAGCAGCGCGAACCTCCGAAATGAAGGAGGAAGAACGAAAGAAGAAGACGAACAGACCAGTCTAGCCTCTCCTTCTCCCCCTCTTCTAGCCTTGCTTGTTCACGTCTTCCTCTCTCCGCTTAACCCCTTCTTTGCGCTTGACTTTTGCCACTTTTCCCCTTTCTTACTCCTCCTTCTCCTCTTCTTCTTCTCCGCTCTCGGAACGGAAGAGAAGGGTGGAAAAAAAGGGGGTAGTGCTCGTGACGATACGTTGATGGTGGTGGTGTGCATTTGTTGTTATCGGCCGATGGTATTAGAGATTCTCCAGCGGGCGCATGGATCATTCTAGACAAAAGAGGGACAGCGCAAATATACATAGATGCAGACGCAGATGCAGACACGGGAAGATGTGTTTGGTTTAGAACGTTACTTACCAACTGGCCACCTATATATTATTATATAGAATCCTTTTATGATCCAGGATGCTCTCTTGAGCATAAGGGAGGCAGATGTCTGTTCTCTGCCCCTTGGGCGGCCGCTCTGGTGTGTATGTGTATGTCTGTGTGCGTGCGCTCCCCCTTCTTTCAATAGTCCAGATCCCTTAAGTATACCCTATGATAACAGGGATCTAATCTGAGAAAAACGTTGAGATCTCTTTCCAAGTTCTACATCTTTTCTGGCCTGGTTCGATGCTACCCTCCCCTTCATCCCCTAGAGTAGCAATGTGCGTTGAAAAGGCGTGCTCGGTCTGGGGCGTATGCTACCCTCCTTGATGTCGTACATGCCATTCATCTCTTTGAGCCGGGTCCCCCCGCATGGGGTCGCGTGAGATCTCTTCTGGGCATAGGTAGCTGTGCGCGGTGAGCCAAGAGAGGGGACGAGATGCCGAGTTCCAGTCCTCGGCTGGATCTGGAGAAATGTTCAGATGAAACAGGGGTCAGATGACAAGAGACGTGCGTAGGTAGCTACCTTAGCAGGTGAGGTGGGTAGATAGGCAGGTGATACCCAGGTACTGGAAGGGTAATCCGGATTGCTTTCGAAGAAGGAGAAGGGCGCGGGGAACGATGCTCTATAAGAGAAGATACCATGACCTATATCAGGAATGAGTCGTCCCGGTGGCGGCGCCCAACGCGCTGCGTACAGAGAGTTACGCCCAGCCAGAGCATGCCAAGCGGGAATAGGTTTGCTTCTCTGTCTTGTGGACGTTACCCTCTACTACCCAGCTAGCCCTGCGATTCGCTGCAGGGCGCGATGCGAGATGGGCTTTCTTGCCGAATCAAGATATTGACATTGTTGGTTCGGCTCGGCTCTCGAAGCCTCCAACTCCGCTATTTCCGGAGAGCGACGGGTTTTGGTACCGATGTCATGCGTCTTTACCAAAATAGAGCGTCCGTTTTCAATGCCAATTATACATATGTAGGTGCAAGGATGGTGCAGCAACGTCAAGTGAGATATAAAGGAAAAATTCGAAAAGAAGGGTGGTTAATATACCTATACCTAAGGACCTACTTACAACGGGTATAATACAACACATAATAGTCGTATTCTGTCTGGTGTTACACTGAAAGCAAGGGGTTATAGCTCTCTTCTCCGTTTCTTTCCCGGCGGCGCTGTGCGTCACGACTTCTTGGCTGAATGGACCCAGCATTCATTCCCGCTCACTGGCAATGTGGAGATCGATCTGTGCATTCTAAATAGGGAGGTAGGTGTGTTACATTATTGCGTTGCCTGGAAACAGTAATCATCGACTACCCAGGGTTCACTAAGAAACGAGCATCCATGTCGAGAACGAATATTGCCTCATCGTATCTACCCCGCCTCTTATGAGTGCGAGAGAGCATCTTCGTGTTGTGTGCGTGCGACTGAGAGAATTCTTTTATCGTATGTATTTTGTGATGATCAAGTCATCGTAACGAGACCTCTGCGTATAGCCTCGGGGCGGAAATAGCAATGCCTCTCCAGTCCGGCCAAGAAGAACTCTAAGGAACAGTGAAAAGATTTGTCAAACCAAGCATATGTCACTCAAATAGTTTCTGGCTCTTCATGCGTTTCTTTGATTTCCCCTCCGCATTCGCATATAAGTAGAGGACTCGGCAACACAACTCGGGATGTAGAACCTGCTCTCTGGTTTGGAAACAGGTAGAGTGATGAGAATCGCGCTACGCTGCGGAGGCAGTCGGAATCAAAGGCTAGGAATATCGGCACTTCTATGTTACGTCTTTGGAGGCGTCGACGTGATATCTCGGGTGTGTCGGATACATCTCTGCGATCGAAAACGAGATCTGGCGTGCGGCCCATATCGTCTTGAAAAAAGCCCAAGCTGAGACAACTTACAGTGATCCGGACCTTCATACTATGCTCCGAGTACGTTGGGACGCGGGTGCGTTAGTGATGAATCAGATGTGGCGATTTGTTTGGTTAACACTGGACTGTTCTCAAGGGGTTATTCTTATAAAACATACTATAGTGTCTCTGTGGACCGTAGACTCGCAGCGAGCACATGACAGTAAATTTACAAGACTCGGATAATAAGCCCCATGTGTCTTGTGCCAAAGTTCAGCCCATAAGGGATAGCCGATCGTAGTTGGACTTAAGTTGCTAACTTGTTAGTGAGCCTTTGTCCTGTCAAGGCGCTGAATATGTAGCTCTGCATGTCTTGAAGCTTGTCGTTGAAGTTTCTAGAAGGGATTGGTACCCTAGCTATCACAAAAAAGGATATCTGAATTGGATTCAAAGATGAATTCAGATTGCTTCTTGGGAAACATAGCCGACGACCTACGGACAGCATCATATATTAGTATCACGATGCTTTCGTGCTAATACCTCTATCAGTTCTAAGCTCGTGAAGATGATTAGACTGGCTTGCGTTCCCTATATATTAACACTTAATCGTAAACTTCCTTATCATATCATAACTGCGTGCTTTGGTTAGGTTTCGCCCTGCTTTTCTTACTTGAGGAGGTCATTAACCTCGTGCCATCATGCTCACTGCCCGTAATGACTGGCAGAAAAACGCAACCTATTACCATATACCATGAATAAATGCTCGTCAAAATACTTTTGGGAATATACCGATGGGGCAGAGTAAATGTACACCTCAAGATATGCATAGCAGCAGCTAGAGGAGTGCTAGATCGGGGCTCGCCTGACGTGTTTGAGAGAACAGTTTGAAGAGAAGCGACGTCTTGATCTACGTGAACACAAATAACACCACTATAGCCCCCCTCGTAACTGTAGAAAAGGGTCTCCATGACTGTCGAAGTGATTCTAATTGCTGTATTGTGATGTTATAGGATTCACTTAAAGGCTAACATTCGTTCACTTGAGCTTCGGGATGCCATGTACGGACTTGTCAAGATATAGTGCCTACCTTTATAAGGACGTGATCTGATCAATTCAATTCGAAGAAGCATGTCATTTGCTGGTATCTTGTAGTCTGCAAGGTGTTGGACAACTCTATATTAGACATATCTTTATGATATGCTCGAGTTCTTCAGTCCTACATCTTTAGGTCTCTACTGTGCCTTTGTTTGACTTGACTGCTTTCGATCAACAGAATGGGATGGGTTGAAACTAAGAGGTATTATGGTCTAATATAACACCTGGGCATCATAGGAGAGCCCCTAAGTCTGGTATAACAATGAATAGTCATCAGGTCTACGAGCTTCTAACAGCGGCCTTACTTATTCTATGAAATATATATGGTTATGAAGACATATGAAGAGAAGTGCTTTGCGCCGTCGTCCTGTGCTCGTTCTGTCTACGACACATGGAGAGTCTACAAGACTTTACAGCCCAGGACTTTTGCGATGTATTGCAATTCTAAACTGACGGCTGACCAAGTAGTTTCGTAATCTAGTTCCTTATGTTCAAGATTCAATGAAATACCATACGAATAACACATGATTCTGTAACAAGCGACTGGTTTCAGGGCAGATACTACGGATTACAAAGTAACCGAACCGCCCGTACGCTATACGGCATTGCATCGTTTCACATGACCTGTTCCTATTAGAACTTATAAGTTGTCCTCGGGCTGGTCAAATACACACACCGTGGCGTGCAAGCAGCTTTACATGAGACAAGGGTTGATTCTAAGATTCAACGCAGTTATTATAAGATATATGCCATTATTAATATAAGTGACTATCACGTAAGCAGCCCAAAAGGCATCACGAGACAAAGCAAAGCTTTTGAGTGAAAGCAAGTTCGTTTGAACATGTCACGATAGCCAGACTAGGTATGAAGGAAGGCGAGCTCCGGAGATGCCTATGGACACGGGGGCAAAGGAGCCCTGCCACGTTTACTGTACCGGTATAACTAAGATAGTATCTAATAAGAATAAGAAAAATGAGCTAATCAGAAACACCGAACGGACAGAACAAGACCAGACCAGACCGCCTGCAGCTCCTCTCTCAACCTCAAGTCCTCAACGGATCCTTTTTGCTTTGTTGTCGAAGGCGGTGTTGAAGAAAAAAGAAGGTTTTATTGTGATATGAGTTTTGATGGTACATTATATTGTATGTACTATGCTGTATATGTACTCGAGCACAGCTGAGAATATTGGAACGAGCAGCGATCACGGATGTTTTGGGGAACGGTTTTTGCATGGGTCACCCGCTGCCGCACATCGCAGTTGACGAAAGGAGTAAACTAGCATGCGCACCAGTTACCTATCTACCTATCTAACCTACTTACAGCATACCGTACTGTACATATAGTAGACAGGTTATCATACCCTTCAGAAAAAAGACGGTTGATCTGCTGCAGCTAGGCAAGCCAGCATAGCGCATACAGAAATCCTGCATACATACACACACCCAAAACATACCTACCTACATACATGTAGTACAGTCCGTCCTGGCAATGCAGTATCTACACATCATAGCGTACAGTAGTACATATGTAGGCATGGAGGCATGCTGTAGGTCTCTCCTGATGTACGTCGAGGCATATATGTCGCTGCCAACTGGGCATCCAATGAGCACTGTGAGTAACAGAAAAACCTAAAGTATCCTTGTATTCGGCACCCGGAAGCATGCTTACACGCCCCCCTCCCTTACACCCTGTACACCCCCGGGCCTTGCGTGGGATCGTCTCAATAACTACCCTGGCCCCATTCCTACATAACCTGCCTCCCTGCCATCCGAACCCCTTGCAAGTGGGTGAGTGGGTATAGTACATGGGTACGAGGAAATTATGTATGTACTTTGGAGGTTGGGGATATACAACTTAGGTAGGTATTACAATACGTTATGTTGTACATACACAACACCGTAAGTTGGCATCATGTGCTTCCTCGTTATATACCTCTTTACATGAGAATATTCAGTCTTGATAGAACCCCATTGTACTGGTAGACTAGAACTAGAGCTCGTATTATTTACTCATTTACCCCTTTTTTGGTTTGTTGTTACCGAGTAGGTATCAAGTTATCTAACATAGTAACTCGGCCAGAGCTTTGAAACTATCAGCATGCTGCAAAGTAAGTACCTAAGGTAAGAAAGATATGGAGTGGTGTAGGTGGGGGATGGGGAATCCTCCGATGAGGGGTGTGCATATGCTGTAATGCAGCTTTGACAGGCCGCAAGACAACCACCGCTCGCCCTCTTCTCCGTTACAGCGTAAAGTACTGTATGTAGGTATTCCTATGCTGGAACGTGGGTCGATAACAAATAGAAAAGAAACAAAATATCTGCAGTGAAGTACGTTTGAGGTAGCTAAGATAGGAGTAGTTTTTGTATGTACCTCAGTAGGTCTGATGTGTATCTCTACCTTGTTGTTAGGTGGAATCTTTCGACGGTGATAGGTACCGCAGAGTTGCAGAGTACATGTATGTGGAGAAAATCTCGATGTCTTCTACATAGGTAAGTACATACAATGTACCATACCAATTTGGAGTTGCTCAAATGCTTAAAAGGGAATTTATAGACAGCCTATTTAGGCATTACACAACAGCTTCCGGAAATAGTCTCACACGACCCCCTTCCTTCATCACGACCAGACACGTTGGAAACAACCGAGACAGGACCGCGCGACTGAGCCTTCTTTCGGTCTCGGGGAAAGTAAGTACTATGTAGGTGTTGGAAGCGGAAGTTTGAGACCATGATAGGTAATACTAACAGTCCAGAATACACAAGACAAGATGAAGATGCATCAGCCGATATGTTTTCGAGGTTACTTGCCTACCTACATAGAGGAACAAGATCCTGCGACTACATTCATGCTTGCCTTTCAAAGTCATGCATGTGCCGAATGCACTTATACTGCTTTTGGATTCATGCTTTCGATCCTGCATATCCATCTCCATTTTAGTGTCCAACACTCAGACGCAAAATGAGCTAATTAGGTAGCTCAACTCGTAGCTACTATTGTTGACAGTCCTCTTTCCTTCCCCATAATAAGAAGAGAGTCTAGGTTTTCTGTTTGGACTCTAGACTCTCAGATGTTGCTTGGCAGTAGCGTTCAGATGGGGCTTCTGTTTTGTTTTATTTTCTCCTATGTAGATAAGTATGCGTGGTTGTGTTAACCTCATTATAGCCTTCTCCACACGACCTAGTCGTTGGTAAGGCTCATATGTAGAGGAGGCTATGACCGGTATTAAATCATTTCAACGCTCATTTATCTGTACATGATGGTGGGCTCTTGACTTGCTGAAGCGAGATGCGCTGTGGCTCTCTGCTCTGTCTCTTACCAGGACTTGGACTCGTGCCAAGGCCTGATGCGCAATCTCTCGGTGTGCAAAATTGATATGTATATGCTTGGAACGCTCCTTTACTGCTACAGTACAGCATACATGCTTCCTAAGCTGGTTTGAACGTTGCCTCCGTGCGGTCACATGGTGATACTCGCACAGTGCCTGAGCAGGGTTGGCAAGGCCTTGGCACTAATTCTTTTATGCAGTTAACCCGTATGACAAGATTGCGCAAAAGGAATGCAGTAGTGAGAAAATCTCGGAAAGCACTCCCGGAGGCCAGGCCCGACCAAAGTGATCCTGGCAAGCCATCCGAGGGTGTCACCCCCAGAAAAGGGTTGGCAGACGCCGACAAGGGTCAGCCCCGGCCTATCAAATTAAACAGGACAGGGGGCACACTTTTTTTGATGTTATGACAGGGCTGTAAAAACGTACATAAGGAGGTAGATAAGTAAGTACTGTTAGTCAGATATGTATGCGAAATGGGCTGTGTTCTCTTGTGACTAGGGGACTAGGGGTTGGTCCCCCTATGTTGTATGCCGTAATCTTTTGCGGATTGCATTTTTTGAACAAACGCCTGCTGTGTACGGTAGGCATGCATGCATACATGGATAATACATGATGTATGTATGTATGTACGCTGTATGTGTCGATGTTCGAACTAGCCTAGCCTGACCTAACCGAGTATAAATGACACAGTTTCTCGGCAGTCGTGGGAGACTGTGGGCTAAATACAACGATACCTTACATACATACATATCTAGGGTAGTGTGTCACAGCATACGGGCATGCATACATAGCTCATCGCGTCATCAACATCTGGCTAGCTACGGCAGTGGAGGGTGTTGATGCGACCCCGTAAGACCTACCTATGTACGTTACCTACCTACACTAGCTGTTCGTTTTGCTGCAGCCCTTCGGCATTTGTGCGACGGCGACCAAAATAAGAGCCGGGGAACTCTCGTCTTGTTTTGCTGTCATAATTATGTGTGCTTGGCCTCGGCATAGGTAATGTGTGCATCTGCAAACTCCGCATAGGGAATTAGGGAAAGTTTTATTACTCTCATTAACCCAGTATGTTGTATATGGCATGAGAGCATAATTAGGCCACAATGGGTAGGTAAGTAAGTAAGCAAGCCAGCAGGTACTGAGGGAGTTTTAAGTCCTCACGGGCCAAGGTCCTGCTTCTGGTTATCGTAGGTAGTGTGTAAGTGTGTATTATGTGGTCAGTGTCACGGCCTCGTTTCGAACGAACTCCCTCGTGGCCTTGTGAATCCTGTGAGGTCTAAATAGAGTTCGAGGATTTCCCGTTCGACGACCAGAGGAATGGGAAAATGGGCAAGTTCCTTACTAGTGTAGCGAGTGGGTGAGGGTTTCGGTAGTTGCTGATCCCTCAGAAACCGAACCAAGGGAAGGTCGCAAAACTCTAATTTTTTGTTCCTTTTTTCAATATTCCTACGTACGTATCTGGACAATCTCGAGTCTCGGTAATCCCCCCTGGTTATGAGACAGGCTGTGGGATTCGGCCTTGCCCTGACCCTGACCCGCACGCAGCATGGGAGATTCGCGCGGGGGGAGCCACTATCAACGCACTTTGGTTTGGCTTGGGTTGGGAAAATTGGGGGGATCCTTTATCTGCCAACGCCTTGCAAAGCAAAAGTTGTATGTATGTAGCATGTAGTACAAAGATTAATAACTCAATATGTTACCGGGAATTGAAACATGGAACTTCCTTTTCCCTCGTCTCAGTGAGTACCGACATTTGTTTGAATCCTCCCGTTTCTGCCTAGTAGGAGGTAGGCAACGTAAGAAGTAAAGTAAAGTGACAGTTGCATCACTGGCTTTCTCAGTTTCTCTCTTGTTATTTGTTAGTGTTTTAAAAAGGCGTCTTTTCTATCACCTTTCTCCGTCCGTCCAGAATATTCCGCAGGAAAAAGAACGGCTATTGTCGTGTGATGGGCGCCCGTCACTTCTTGAACTCATGCAGCCCACCAAACTGTTAGTTAGAACGTAGGTAAGTATGCTGTATGCTGTATGCTGTAGCGGCTTTATTTTGGTCTGTTGTATGTCTGTGTGCGTGTGTGCGCGCGTGCGTGCGTATATGCTCTTTTTTGCGTCCGCCGTAAATGCAATGTGATTGAGGGTCGGATCCATCGAATGGGATCGTACCCGGCCAATCCTGCCCATGCCGGGGGCCGCCCTGTCTGCTGACTTGGCGGGCTAGGTGAATAACACGCGTCAAGTCGGCTTGCACCCCCCTTTTCCCATGAGCCTATAAGCGAGTCCTCTCGTGAATTGGGGGGGGGGCACTCGCCTGCAGATCCGGCCAGAGAAAACTTGGTACACTTCCGCGAAAGGGCTTGTCCTGCTGCCCCCCGCGGTGCGTCTTTTTGCCTTGGTTGCCTTGGGTAAGCAGGTAGGTAGGGACCGGCCGGTGACTGGCCAGAGTCTACTCGAGAATAACGGGAATAAAGAAGGCAAGCAGGGAGGAGAGAGGGACAGAAGAAGGAATGAAGGAAGGAGGAAGAGAGGGAGGGTGGATGAGGCCGGGGTCGTTCGAAGGGTAGGCAGACCAGGCGAGTGAGTAAGGTATGTAGGTAGGTATGAAGGCGGTTAACCTAACCTAGCAAGTTGTACCAGAGGCCAATCTGGATCTTGGTTCTCCATGCCATCTGATAAACAACCAGGTTGAATACGGACACCAAAGTTCAAAAACATGGCTCTGGGCCATAATGCCGGGAACACGTATTGAGTCTAGTGGAACAGTAGACGTACGGGGGTGTCTAGAGGCTTGACAAGGTGCAGCCTACGAAACAACACAAGACGCTAGGTAGGCTAGAGAACAAAGGTCTGTTGATGACATGTTACTACCTGCAATCTGGCCTTCCATAGCCCGCATGGTCAAAGCTGTTCTTCCAAAATCTAGTCTTTGCTCCCGTGACAGTATTGCGACCTAAGACTCCTACCAAGCACCAGGGGAAGAAAGCGGTCTAAACTCGCCGGTCCATCGTCCGCCTGGGCCAGGGGGTTGAGATCCATAACAATATGCCGATATCGCGATAAAGCCGGATTAGGGCAAAGCATGAGAGTGAGATGACGTCCTTCGTTGTACTAGTATAAGGGACGGTCTTATGCAAAGTGAAGCAACCCCCAAAGTGACTGATACCTGGGTCTGCGCTAGACTGCCGCACGAACAAGTTGTCAGTCTAACCAAGTCAATTCTGTAGGTAGTCCGGGACTGCAGGGGGTAGAGTTCACCGAATATCAGGAGGCAGAGACGGGATTATCTCCCGCTTATTACTTGCACTACTTACATGCAGCATACAGCATACAGCATGCATATGGTCTTTCTATACTTGAACTTGAACATTCGGAGTTGTGATGAATATCTGCTCTCCTAAGGGCTTAGGTGTATAGATGTAATACCGTACTTGTATGGTATACAGTCAGTCTAGGTGTAACAGCCTGCCTCCCCCGCTAAGCGATGGAAAAAACCACACGACTTCATGTAGGGACGAACGCCACACTCCACACAATGATCCGTCACCGACTTGCAGCTGGCTCGTTCCTAACCTAGTGCTGCAATCCTAGCACGGTAGAGGTCTGCGTACTTACGTACTCATCTACATGAAGACCTTTTTTGTCTACATATGTACACAATATGTGTTTTGTTGAGCAGGTAGGTAGAGAGTAGGGGGTAAGTACAGGAAAAACACAGCAGTACTGACCGACTGATTGGTACTGTCAACTAGTGCCGGTGGCAGCTTACGTTTCTCTAATTTCTGGGCTGAGCGCGTAAGCCAGCCACGCAATATCAATTCATGAAGATCTCGGCACTACTTGCAGTAGCTTGGACAGCTGTTGGCGGAGAACACGGCGAAATATAATACGTACATACATGTATACAGCAGCATCCTAACCTAGTCTATTTCTTGAGCTTGTTATCATTGGGGAAAAGGACGAATTCCGGGGAGTAACATTCTACACGCACACAGTTCGGGTAGTACCGGACCTTCAATTTTTGTTGTAATTAGAGAATAGATATTTACATAGTATGATGCATAGCTAAGCAAGTAAGTTGGTAGTGACGGTGCTGGCAGTATGTAAGCCAGTTGTACTAGGTACGCAGTAGTAGTAATAGTAGTAATATCAGCGTGGTAAGTTTGTGCGCAAAACAGAGTGGCCGCCGTGGGGTATCTTTCTTCCAGAACAAATGCATCCCGACCTCCGATTTGCGTGAAAAAATGACTTAGGCATAGGTAGAATACGAATCTCGTTCAGCTGGATATTCTTTCTGTACTCTCAATCTTCCCAAGATGGCATCCTGATCCTGTTATAGTCGTTCGTGCCGAGTTGATCGCCTCCCGAAAAGATGTCATCCATTAGTTGTTAAAGAAGGGGGTTTGTATATATGTATGGTGTTTTGTAGCCCCTCTTACTGATTTGCTCCCCCTTGTTCTAGACAATATCCTCAACACCTCTCGTAGTTCGTCTCCGGCCGTATTATATCGTAGTTCCTCGGGCCACATCAAGCGCTACTCTGCCTTGGTGGTCACGCCGTTGAATACCCCGCCGTAAGGATCTTTGAGGCTTTCGGGCGGCATGTTCCCCGTCAAAGGGGTATTCATCCCGTGCTCATGCAAAGTGCTGTGATCAAAGGCATTGGGCAGAGCCTGATGATATGTAGGCGTATTGTACGAAACTGAAACTTGGCGAGCTTGCGGCGGACCAGATGCCTGCGACGCCGACGCGTATAGGCTCATGCCCATTGGAGATGTTGCACCTGCTGCTGCATGAGAATGTTGTCGCGGAGACGAGTTTGCCAAGCGGGGGGTGTTCATTACACTTTGCGTGTGAGATACCACGGGCGCCAGATTCAATGGCTGAGCGCTGCTATTCTGGCCCACGCCCGACCCGTAAAGATAGGCCATGGACGAGCCCTGCGACCCGGCGCTACCAAAAGGTGAGTGGTGTACGGAGGACGGCGTGATGGGCGACTGTCGCTCCCCCACAGGTGAATGGTACATGTTCGAGCCGGCGTGGAGCGAGCTGAAGTGCGTATCGAGCCTCGTGGTGGGCGGCGGCATCTGAGGAGCGCCCATGGTGGCAGACGTGGGTGGTCCGGTGCTCATGGAGCCTATGGACGCCTGATTGGCAAAGGACGACGTGGTTCCGGTCTGATGCTGATAGGACTGCCAAGGGCGTGTTTCGAGTCCGTTTTCAGGGCTTGCGTGGCTTGCGACCTGCAACCCTCCGGATCCCGTCCGATGTCGTTTATTACTCTGCTCGTTCGAAAACATCTCGCCTTCGTAGTACTGATCCGTGGCGTCTAAAGAACCCCTGTGCTGAGGAAAGGCTCTGCGCCCCTGGCCTGGAGACTCTACAGCCAGTCTTTTCCGGTCAAACTTCTCGATCACTTTATCCGTGGTCCTCTTTCGGTTGAGGCTTAGCCGGGAATCCTTTCGTACGCGCAATCGGACGCCTTGATCGCTAAAGGACCGGGTTAAGAATGTGGACTCGTTCTTCTGCTGTTTCGGGAAGTTCTTCTGCGAGTAGACTCGGAACGGACTGCTCGTTACCGATGTGACAGTGACGAGGGAATCAGGATCTGAGCTAACACCAAACTCCATCTGCAGTAAGTCAAATCTAAGACAATAAGTGCCCTCGCGCCGGATCGTCAAATCGCCAAACACAAAGAAAGCACCTTCCTGGTCCCCAGGGTCTTTGAGTCGATGTAGGGACGAAACCATGGTGCCTGACATCAAATTGGCCGGTGGCATTGCATCGGGGGCGTGATCTTGACCGGGTCCATACTCGAGGTATGCAACCACGATCAGGTATGGGCCTACCATCGGGTTAATGCCGGGACTTCTCGAGAGAAGTCATCGCAACTTACTTTGCTTGTATACCCCGTCAGGGTCTTGGTCTGATGCCACTTCTAATTTCAAGATTGGCGGAGGGTCTACCGGTCTCCGGTCTTTGTATCGTTTGCCTACATCAGATATAGTGTTTCTCGTAGGATGGCGTTGGCGGCTCTCACCTTTGTCCTTCCCATTTGCGGCTTTGGCGTGCTGTGGCTGCTGCATAAATGAAAGCGTGTATTTTTCTAACCTAATCCCGCGGTGAGAAGACCGCACAGCAGGACATAACCAGGAAAGTCAAGCGGGACGTACTGTTTGTTGTTTGGTTCTTGGGAATGTGTCTGTGGCTGGGTAGTAGGAAGACTTGGTATCCCCGAGCTCATCATCGGGACATAATGAGGCATTTGCCCCCACGAGGCATGTGGGTATGCCATGTTGTCGAATAGCACTCCAAGTAAATAGTGTTAACAATGTTTGTGGCCGTGCTTAGAACGACCTGAGCTGGAGGTGAAAGCGAAAATAGTATATGCTTCCGTCTCTTCGCTCTACCTCTACAGATACAGAAACGACACGGGGTATGTTTCTCGGTTTCCTCGATTAGTGGTCCTCGTATTGGCGACTAATACCGAGACTCTTGCGCTGATACCATATAATTGCTCGTGTTGTCCCAAGCCACTCTCCTATTTCTTATCCGTCACGCGGCGAGTTTTCGACAAATGCTCATCGAAGACTGGGTATGAGATACTGATAGCTAGGCGGGTCCCAAACCTAATCCAGGAGGAAGTGTCCTAAAAGACACAGGTCTGGTCTTTGCGTTAGAGATGGAAAATAAGGCTTTCGGCCACGAAGGTGCCTGGATATGGAACTTCGGTTTTGGGCCTAATAGCCCAGAGGCAGTAACAGCTCACGATGTTTCCCTTTTGACCCTCTTCTCCGGTTGAGATATTCCGTTAGGTCCTGGGTCGACGCCGTAGGATTGGTTCTGTAAACCACTTGAATTTACGCTGAAGTTGATTAGTTGACTTAGCAGTGGTTGGGCCCAGAGTCGTTGTTGATCGATGAACTAAGCTAGGTAGAACCAGTCGCTCTGTAGCTTGTTAAGTTCGACGCCAACTACCTATAGTCTTATAGGTAGTAAGAATTCTTGACCAGATGTGGGTTTGTTGACGCTTCTGTTTTCTCCGCCTCGGCTCTAGAAGGGTATTAGTCCTGCGAACCTTTGGTCTCTGCTTGGAGTCGTGGCTGGTCCCGTCCACTCTATAAGAAAATTGCCGTAGAAGGGCGGATTGACCCGCAGGTTTTGCCACTGGCTTACATATGTTTCAAAATACCATCGAGACCGTCACGTTCTGATGTTACAAGGTTTCCGGGAATAGCTGTTGCCGAAGCGCTCCTGGCATCCTCTGGCCTCGATCCTAACCTCCCATCCGCCCAAAATGGACAGAAACACAGCTTGAACTCGTGTCGCTGTAGTAACTGGGTCACTCGGGGGCGTGTGAGGGCAAGCCGGCTACGAGTCGAGAAGGATAGTCTTCTAGTTCTAGTGGAAGAACGCGGCGCTGCGCAAAGGGTCGACGTAGTGCGTGACAGTAGGTACTTTTGAGCGAACTGGTGACCTTGTCCGAGAATAGATGCTATTAGGGCTTGTTAACTGATTTGACTATACTATCTGTATCCTATGTCGTCGGATTCTGTTTTCGGATGTCCTCAGCAACCGTCTGCTTGCCCAAGAAAAGCAAACAAGTGAGGTCGGACTGCGGACGTGTGCGCGGTGCTACGCCGTCGCGTTGAAAGTAAAGATATCGAAGGGAAAAACGCGGTAGCAGTGAAGTAAATAGCTAGCTACAAGAAGCTACCGGTTGATCAGGCGAGTGGAGAAGTATACATATATCTACCAGTCTCTGATCTGTCATGGGTCGGTACTTCTATAAGGAATGCCTATCCTAGTCTGGGGAGGCATGACAGAATTATACGGAGCTATAGCTGTGCTCAGACCATTATAACAGCTACGAAGAATAAGTTCCCAATACAAATCACACAGAGGTAGGTACAGAGAGGTATGTAGGTGATAAGAAGGCGAACGAACCAGGTATAGGCGAACGTACCAACGGCTTATGTCACTCAACCCGCAAGGATCAGAGTCGAGAGTCTTGTGTACACTGCCCGCCGACGTTGAATACCTTGGTCTCCTCACAGCCGGTACAGATCGTGTACCTGCAATATACTACATACACCTGGCAAGGTCGATAGTCACTACTTGGCGTCGATCACTCATGTCATGGAAAGGTGGGATGCGGTGGTAGACATACATCGAGGCACAGGGATTAGGCGGGACGAATACCTGGCCGTTCAGTACCTACTTCCCAAACAGACCGCTTACGGATGCCTAGACAGAAAGCCTGGACTATCGAGAAGGATATCCAGGACAGGACAGGGCAAGACAGGGGTCAGGGGTGTGACTGTATTGCTCACAGTACGGCGGTACCTTTACGAGGTGTCATACACGGCTACATTGCATGGGGGGTTTGGCCCTGTTTGTCTGTGCGAACGGAAGTTGAGGCGTTCATGCTCTCCGCGTCACAAGCTTGCAAGCTGCTCATCGACAAGACAGTTGTCGTCAACACTTGTCTTGTCTTGCACGAGAGAGCTGGAACTGGGTAGTCTAACATCCGAACCCTTGCTCAGAGCGGCATGACGGCAATGCTAACACGGGAAGACCCATCCCCAGCCAGATAGACGCAGGAATTGGGATACGACTAACGGGAGCGGTCTTCTAGGCTAGCGCTGGGAACCCTTGGGAAACAGGTGCTCAGCAAGAAGAAGATGATTAAGGATATGCAGATACACGATATTGCCTACTAGTGCATAGTAGATCTACCAAGCATGTACAGTATTACTAGCATCACGGCACTTCTGAGGAGGGGGGGGAGTGGAAACAAGACCAAAACCAGGGCTGGGTAACAAACTACGAAACTACTACGGCACTGTTACGGGCAATAAAAGAGTTATAATAACCTTATTGCCTTATTAGAGTATTGTACAGCAGAGTGAGATAGGTACGCAAGCAACCTAACCTGGGCAAGCACATGCAGGCTACTGTAGGGAAGAGTCCGCGTTCCGTTACTAATCAGACGTGGAATGAGGGGGGTGAAAATACAACATACCTACAGCATGCCTACATTGAGCTAGGTAGCAGACAGACGGCAGTATTGCAGTACAGTAGTAGTACATGGATGAATTCTATTTCTGGGTCTAACTAGGAAGAGGCTGGAGGACAGCTAGCAATTGATTGGGATGCAACGAGTCCATAAATAAAGACCGCAAAGAGGCAACAGAGCCAGTGGAAAGAGGGACGAATAGAGCGTCAATTGACATTTGGGTAGCAATAATGTAAAGAAAGGTCTGCGAGGATCAGTTCATCACAGTAACCTAATGTCGTTGACTGGGTACAGAATTACGGTAGGGGTTAGAATTTGGCCTTCAAAAAGCAAATGAGAAGTTTATCTCAATACAGGGGCCCTGCTTAGTTTGATGGGGCCGCAGCTACCGCTCATCCATGCGAGAACTACACTCCTTGTAAAGGCAAAAGAAATAGAAAAAGAAAAAGTCTAAAACCATAGAGCGTCTGCGCGCCTGGCATCCAGCCTTGGCGGCATTGACCCAAAGTCCCCGAGTACAGCAGCAGGACCTACATGAATTGGATCTCAAAGAGGACGGAAAGGAAGAATCAATGAAGTGTCAATCATCCCGAACCGGGTAGACCGTCAAGGAGGACAGACACATCAAGGCATCGAGATATCGTTTCTTACTAGTAGAGAGCTCGATCGGTTCACAAAATGAGAGAAGCAGGCATATGACGGCCCGAAAGTGAAAATAGTCCTGCCTATTTAGAGGTGCCACCGACAGCCAAAACCTACCATGCACTCCTGTATTTTCAGGTATCTCATTTCACTGCTAATTACTCCGTACTTTCTCTCGGTCTGTATGCTGTAAGCCCCTCAAGCGGAGATAGTCCTTTCCTCGCGGGTATTACAGACTGGATACATATAGTAGATAGGTACGCGCTGGTCACATCGTCTGAAGTGGACATGAATTTAGCGCAGCCGTACAGCAGTAACTTACATAGTACAGACTTGAACCAGTAGCGTGATCGGTTTGTGTGATCGACCACACCAGCGCGAGGCGGCATCGTCATCAACACCATCAGTCTTGCCAAACACGGATATACGGGCTTTGAGACAAGAGCCGCAGATTCCCAAAAGGTCCAAATCACGATCCCACATTGCCTAGTTTGTCCAAGACAGATAACGGTATTTCGCGGTTTGGGCGGTCAGACGTGACTGCATACGATAGCAATGGTTTGCTGTAGGTCGTATGTATGCTACTGTATGTTACTCTACTACAGCAGTACCTACATAATGACAGTAAGCTGTAGGTACTCACTTTGGGGCGAACAACATACAGATGTACAAGAGGTCGAAAGTCGAGTTTCACGAGCTCCCCATGCATACTGTGCATTCCCCAAAGCTTAAAAGGTATAACATAATACGAAAAGGAAATAAAAAAGCCCAGGCTGGATGACAGCTACTGGTACATCTGTACCTAACTTAGGTAGTCCACTGTGTTGAGCTGTGGTAACCCTCTGCGCAAGCTGCACAGGGGACACATGACATGACAACTTCAGGGATCTTCGGAACGGCCCTGCCAGTGGGGTGTGTTCCATAAAAAGGGCAGGAGGGGGTGCGTGATGCAACTGGTAACGACGACGGTTACGGACTACTATGAACACGGTCAAATTTGACCGTCAAAGCCCAGATCAATATGCCAAAACAGACAGAATTGAAGGGTCAACTTGAGAAGTTGGGATGACGATACGTAATCGCGAGGAGAGGATGGGATGAACGACTTGGAATAGTATGATAATGAGAATAAGCATAAATTCTAGTATAAAACGAGGGCGTGTATCATCACCACTGCAGTTGCCTACACCGGTTTGTGACCGGTAGAACGTACCTAAGCTAGCGCATATACTAAGGTATGTAGGGTACCAGCAGTACCTAGAGCGTAGGGCATGAAGGGACAGAAGGGTCGGCCGCATGTACCCACAATAACACAACAAGAATGCACGGTAGATATCAGCGACTTTATTTCGTTTTAAACTGTCTAGGTAGGCACAACTGTTACTTTGCAGGCCGCAGTTTTCAGTCTATCCACAGTGCATTCAATCCAAACGCTTCATCACGTAAGCTACTACCCCTAGTAGAAGTTAGCATAGCAGTAGTATGTAGTAGGTATGGCATGTCTCTACGTAGAGCATGCCAGAATAAGCCGGATCTCTCTCTTTCATATCCGTTCTGATCACCATCCTCGACACACCTGACTAGCGCGATGCACCCAACGCATTAATGACTCCCCTTTCAGAAGTTGACAAGGTCAATCCGCTCTAGAACCTGCAACCTTGTGATTATCAGAGCGCCTGGGAGGGCAACCTAGAGAGTAAGAACGAAAAGCAGCAATGTGTGCTTGCTTGCTAAACCTCTCATCGGTGGGTATGTGGATAGCACAGCGGCACTTGTATTTGATCTATCTCGTCCGGAAATAACCTTTTGTGGTTCGAGAACCTCGATTTTCAGCTCTTCAAGAGCCGATAATCTTCCCGGTCCTTGCTGAGTTCAGCCCCTCTAGGGCAGAAGGCTAGGGTAATTGGAATTGGATCGGCGCGTACAGATGTAAGTTGTAACCATAAAACGACACCTGAAAACAACGGTGACACGGCATTCTTGATGATCCGTCCCTCTTCGCGCTTACTGCATTTTCTTCGGACCGACGGCTCAACGATGGGTTAAACCATATTACTAGGTAATAATAATACCTCACTATCTACTTACTCGACAGCATCACCTATGCCTTCCTACCTGCTACTATGTAGGTAGTTAGTGGGTTACCTACCTAGTCACCTACCTACCTACCTACCTACCTACCTACTTCCTGCGCTTTCTAAAGATGAGAAGAAAAATAGACGCCAAGCTTTCCCCCTCGTAGCGCAACAGCATCTGAGCTCGATAGCCGAAGCGTCCAATTGTCCAGGATCTCGGTCAAGTAGTCTTGATCCTCAGCCATGCATGCATGCAACAGTCAACGTGCGTTCGCTTCCAATGAGGAGGCCCGGGTGTTACTGCTCGCTAGGTGGATCGGTTCCAGTCAAATGCAGTAGTGTAACGATCCCAGGGCTCATGCCTCAATGACCGGGTCTTGGAGATCAGATCAGCCTGACTTTGCTTGTAGATGATCCTGTTTCTCTGGCCTTCTACTTCGGGCTTCTTCTCTGGGGTTGGCTTGAGAGTTAGAGAGAGAGACCTTGCTTTCTGCGTCGCTCGCCACAGGGCTCTCGTTCTTTACCCAGATCTGTCCGGCATGGGCAAAAACTGCGTCCAAAGCATGGCCGACGTTAGCGGAGATCTTGCAACCGCACGGCACCGGCTATTCTATTCTAACGACAAGGATGTTCGGACGACGGCCTGCCTTCCTACGACAACCATGCTACTACCCTGACTGTTACCTTTGTCTCCGCGCGAAGGGGTGAGGATCTGAATCCTTTGGAACATCTCCGACAGAGAGAGCTGTCAAGTCAACCCACTCTACTCCAATTCCAAGACTTCTGGATGTCGACGTCAAGACACAATTGTCAAATTCAAGACTCTCTCTTTAATCGAACAACCCACATTGCCAGCCGCTAAGCACCCAATCGGACTCTATCTATAACACGCTCCTTTAAGGATCACAAACCCCCCTACCTATCTTTGCCATCCCTGAACGGTACTTGCTTACTCACCTCTTATATATCCAACTCGTCCTGCAACAGTCGCCGTGTCACAAATCTAGCCCACCCTAAGCGAGTTGCATCTTCCATGTAGGTCTATCACTCCTGTCAAATTTACATTGACAAAAGCACGGCATCGAAAGAGGAGAGCAAAGCGGCAACTATTCATCACGGCCACGTGTGTTGTGCAGCCGGTTAGCAAATTTGCAGCCTTGGCCCACGTTCTCCGCGCGTGCAAGACAGGGGACAAGCCGTTTAAACAACCAGTTGAGAATTCCTGAGGGGGGCCACTTTGAAACTCATCCGCTTTGGAAAGCCTATCTCGACCACTTATGGCAAACCCGCCCACATCAGATCCGGCGGAAACAACTCCAAATCTCCGACGGATGTTTCCGGCGATATGCAAGTATCGAAACGCACAGGCCGGGTTTCGGTTGGGTAATTAATGAATTCACCTACCTAACCTAGTGGCCTGCCACTTACTGCTTGCTTGCCCGCCTGTCTGCCTGCCGCGGTATTGCTGACAATTCCATATGCATTGCACGATATTTCCAAATCTTGGAACGAGGCTTTTTTTTT
>Ga0247782_1000217_pt1 | contig 64008 bp, 52 predicted proteins | sample UWRJL019104C5_FD_179928 | JGI IMG/M metagenome (GOLD analysis project Ga0247782, IMG submission 179928) | Plant litter microbial communities from Arlington Agricultural Research Station in Wisconsin, United States - UWRJ-L019-104C-5 | ecosystem: Environmental > Terrestrial > Plant litter >... | reverse complement strand
ATTATATAATATTAAAATAGCTTGCTAATATATATTATTAAAAGTATATAGCAAATTATATATAATATAATAGCTATTATATATTATTTAGCTTTATTAAAAAAAAAAGTTATAACTTTTTATATAGTAAACAACTAACTTAGTTAACGTTGCTATATAAAAAAAACAAGATTATAAAATAAAAAATTACTTTATATATAAAATGTAAAAAAGTTATAAGCTGCTAAAGCAGCTGCTATATAAAAAATAGCAAAAAAGTATATAAGTAGTAGTTATATAAAGAGGCAAAAAACTTGCGCGCAATGCTATAAAATATATAGCAAGCTTAGCTATAATATGCAAACATGTTAAAATAAAATAAAAATATTTAGCAAATTTAATTTTAAATAGTTTAAATTAATTTTTTGTTGTATAGTTAAGTTATAAGAGATTATTTATATAAAGGTAAGAAAAAGTGGCAAATATGGCTAGGTAGCAAATATGGCCGTAGAATATATTATATATATAAAAGTATTACTAATTTTTTTTAAAAAATTTTTTAATATTGCTTTAATAAAATATATTAAAGTTATTTTAAAAGCTTTATTATTTTTTATAAGTAAGTTTTTTAAATTATTATAAGCTTATTTTTATTATTATTTAATACTATATTAAAGCTTTATAAAGTAAAATATTTTTAATTATTATTATATATAGCTAATAAGCTTTAATAATATTAATACTTTAAATAAAGCTTTTTAACTTAATTATTATAAGCTATTATATTATAAGCTTTTTATATAGCTTTAATAAAAAAAATTTTTATTTTAGCTTTTTTTTAAAAAATATTTTTTAAAAGCTAATTTTATTTTATAATATACTATTTATACTTTATAAATATTTTAAGCTTTTTTAAGCTTTTTATAATTATTTATATTATTTATACTTATTATTATTAAATTAATATTATTTATAAAGTTTATTATAATAATTTTTAAGCACTACTTAATAAGTTTTTTATATAATATAAATATATAAAATAATAATAATAATAAGCTTAGCAAACTTTTTATAAAAAAAAAGGCACTTTATAATTTATAATAAAGCTTTTTATTTAACCTATTATTTATAATAAAAAGTTTTTTTTTATAATATAATTATTAAGCATTTATAATTAACTATATTAAATGCTTTTAAAATATTAAATAATAATAAAAATAACATTTTTTTTATTAAAATATTTATTAAGCACTTTTTATTATTATTTAAATTATTATTTTTATTAAATATTAGTTTTTATTATTTACTTAATTTTTTAAACATAAATTATAAAATTTTATTACTTTTATTAAGCATTTATATATATATATATATATATATTTTTAAAAAGCTTTACTTATAGTAATAATTAATAATATAAGCTTTTATTTTTTAAAAGTTTATTTTATTAAAAGTGTTTTTTTAGCTTAAATATAATTATTATATATATATTTTAATAAAAAGTTTAATTAAATAAAAATTATTAATTAATATTATAAAAGCTTATTATATATTTTAAAAAACTTATTAAAAAGCTTATTAATGCTTAGTACTTTTTATAAAAACAGCTTATAAATTAATATAATAATATTATTAGTTTTAAATTTTTATTTTATTTTAAAATATTAATAGCTATTAAATTTATAAGCTATTAAAAAAATTTTTATAAGTCTATTAAAAAAGCCAAAAAAAAATTTATTAATTAGTTTTTAAGCTTTTTTTTTAATAAATAATAATAATTATAAGTTTTTTTAAATTATTTTATAAAAAAAATACTATTATTATATTTAGTATTATTTTTAGTAAGCATGCTTACTTAATAAAGCTTTAAAGCGTTTAAAAAAAATTTAAACTTTTTATTATTGCTTATTTTTAGCTTATTTATTAAGCTTTAATTATTTTTATTTTAAAATTCTTTTTAATATTATAAAATAATTTTTAAGTTATTTTTAAATAAATTTTTTAATACTATTAATATATTTATTTTATAATTATTTTATAGTTTATAATTTTTAAAGTTATTTATAATGCTTTTTTTATTTTTTAGCTAAGCATTTTATATAATATTAAAAGCTTTATAATAATTATAAGCTATTTTAATAATTTATTAAAAGCTTTATTAAGCTTATTTTTATTTTTTAAAATATATATATTTATAATAAATATTTTTGCTTTTATTATTATATATACTTTATTTATTTATAGCTAGTTTTAATGCTTTATAAATAGCTTTTTATATACTTATTAGTTTTAATAAACACTTTAAAAGCTTAATAGTTTAAAAAAAATTTTAAAATTATTTTAATAAATAATATTAGTTTTTTTAATTAGTTACCTATATAAAATTTTAATTTAAAGTTTATATAAAAAGGTTTAAGGGCAAAATTTTTTTTAAAAGCTTATTATAATAAGCAATAAAAATATAATAAATTAAACATTGTTTATATAAAAGTTAAAAATAATATATAATTAACTTAGGTATATAATTAATTTATAAAATATATTATATTATATATTATTAATATAAACTAATAAAGTTATTATATATAATAAGTTTTAAAATATAAATAAGTTTATAGTCTTTTAATTAAATAAATTTAAATTATATTAATATTATGCCTGCGTATGCAGATATAATGTTGTAGGAGGGAAGTTGTGGGGTAGAGCCTAACCCCTGTAGAACATAATCATTTTTACAACAGATCCAGCGTCCCTATTTATTTACACCTTGATCTGCTTGGCGCAGCTTGTCGTTTCGGCCCATGGGTGCATTTAGAGTAAATTTTTTTCTACTTAAACTGGCGCCTACACTCTACGGCACAACCCAATTCGCTGCTTGCCATTCCCGTATCTTATTGAAGTCGCGACATTTGTGATGCGTATTAAAATCAGCCTTCCTCATCAGACCCGGGCCTGAGACATGTCTGACCAGCACAGGCGTTAAATCCCCAAAGCACATCAACGCTAGCCGAAGCGTCTCAATGCAGTGATCCACGTGCATCCTTTGGCCAGCAGGTGAGGTGCCGAACTTGGAGGGAGGTACCTGGTACTTCCCTGCCTGTAACCACGTGTACTGTCTAATCGTGTTCTAACTCTTGGATATTAGCACCCGTTTTGAGATCCTCAGCAGTATGTGGGAAGAACATCGATAAGACAAGACAAGCTTACCAGACAGTGTAGCTGGTGAAATACTTCCAGGATGGCTACGTATCCTGTCCCAACATCTTTCGGTACCCTTTCTATTTCCGTTTCACTACGGTTCAGAGAGGCCAGTCGGTCTGCGGGGATCTCGATACCGTGCTCTGCTGCAGCGTTAGGTGATGGACCGTAGTGAATGCACTGAGCGATGTCATCACGCACGTGCAGTTAACGCATGCCAGGCAACCTCCCGCTCATCTGTTGGAGGCCCCCGGTAGATGCTCTCCGAACCAAAAGCATTACTGAAGTCATACTCGAGATACTCAACTGCCTCCAAGGCAGGTGCTGTTAGTCACGGTCAGTCACCCTCCTCAGTTACGGCAGTCGAAATGTAGGGTCGAAGTCTCACAATAAACAGAAAGCTGTTTGGCGCATTGTCGGTCCGTGGGCTTCAGTGCCAACTTGGCTATGACCAGAGTGGCAGTGGCCGAGACTAGAATGATTAGCAACAGTTCCGCAAGGATGACAGGTCTGGGAACTACGATATGGCGTGGATCGAAGGGGCTGCGTCGCGTCGGATACAACTCTCCCCTGGATTCCTCATCCTCTTTGGACATCAAAAGATCCAGACTGCCCTGGTCGCTATGATCTAACTCCCCCATTTCTAAGCTGATAACGGGAGGCGTTAAGAAGGATGATGGCGGGCAACATCCCATAGATGTTTCAGCAAGATTCTTAGGAGGGCGAGGGTACGCACGAGTCCAGAGCTAGGCTTTATTCGCCGGCTTAGATACGTGCGCTCTTCATGCTCCCGTACCTCGACATGAAGACAACCACCTGCCAAAGTTTTCCCCGCCTTGTACACAGCGCCCATGTGCTGCTCTCTAAACTGTGTCATGTAAGAGATAAGGTAAATCCAAGTGAGCCCAACAACGCTTTGCGCGCCGAATACCATTGAGCGCTACCCGAGGACCGCGCGCTGATAACGAATCGCGCCGTTCTAGAGTAGATGACCGCGCGTATTTGCCGATGTAGACAATCCTACATATATGGTGATATCATCTGACCTGCGCAAGGTCTAGACTACCGAGCGATCTCCAATGAGCGGGGGAGGGGTTCAAGCACAGGTGTGCCCTCTTTGCGGACCAGAAGAGAATAGAGTTTCGAGTCCGGTCTTGTACGTGATCGAGCGTAGCGAGGCGACTAATCATAATCTAATGGCCGTGCTCACTACAGCATATGTGAAGTCTGATCAAGATAACGTCAATCAGGCGGTGAAGGGAACGTATGCCTACATATCGAGGACCCCGCGGAGCTAAGCCTCCTCTTAAGCATGTCGAATCACGGTTATGTCGGTATGTTTCCTACGAGCTGGTTGGCCTTTGCTTACCGGGAGTGGTTACTTAACCCGTCCCTTGCTGCATGTATGTAGTATTTAGATCCCGATGGGTTGACAGGCGTAGCATATGACCACCCCGCAAGCCACATTCTCCTCTCATATATGTTGAATGCCGTTGTATGGTCAATGGAAGCGGGGCTCGGGTGATGCCGGCCAGGCTTGCTCCGAACAGGCTCGGGATCGCGCAAACACCCACCTGCATCAATTCGACAAGCTCTGTTGGTGGTGGTCTAGTCCTGCATATCCTTTCCGCATACTGCATGCCCGTCTCGTCTAAAAAATGGGCTAACGAACCCGGGGAGACTGCGGCTCCGTACCGCCACGATAGTCTAACACGACGCGCACGATGGTTTTAATGAGCTGAAAGACGCATTACGCACCTTTTGAGGGCACTATGATCGACTGCTCTTGCGGAAGAGTGACCGGAGTGAATATGACATAAAATGCTCACCTGCTTTCTCCCATATACAGTAACCACGAGGGTTGCGAATGCTGTGGGTGCCTCATCGAGCGCTAAGCAGGAAGGCGACTGATGTTGCAGCGACGATACTTGTCAGTCGAGTGTGTGCTCGGATATACATGATGAATAGGTCGGATTTAGTCTTCGTGCTGAAGGTATATGCATGGCTGCAGGGCCTTGGCAAGCACGTAATTCTAACGATGGCAACCTGCACTCGGGAAACATGCATGACTGGTCTAGGCACTAGTCACGGTAGAGCGGTAATAATATGGGGCCATAATAAGCCGTGCATGTATGGGGGTTGCCGCCGTGGGATGGCATAAAGCACATATTCAACGTGATTATCTTCTTCCGCGTCGCGTCCTGCCCGACTGCTCCGTGGCGCACCTTGGCCAATATCATAGCACCGAGTGGCTACATGGGACAACCAAGGAGCGAAAGGGTCTGCTGGACCTGTAGGGCCAGAAGAAAGAGGTGCGATGGCGAGCGGCCTAGCTGTGGCACTTGTTCCCGTCTTGGAATAAGCTGTGCTGGATTTGGCTCCTCAGCCCCCGACTGGATGGACGGGGGCACCCAACAGAAAGCGTACAGCAGGGAACTGAAGGGTTCGATAAAGGAACGCCGTCGTAGAAGCTCCAGCAACAAGGAGTTCAACCCGCCGATACGGATCCCCGTCGGGCCATCACCCCATCCGGCCATTTCGAGTCCCACGTTGCAAGAGAGTCCTCCTCTCGCTGCCTTTGACTTTTCTGAATCATGCTTCGGCGTCTCTGGTCTTGATGCGGACCTGTCACAAAGCCTCATTGACTGCCTTTCACAGTCTTTGGCTCTGCCAAGTGGTCTGTCCGTGACGCCAGCCGACGCGGTGGAAGGATGTGCCCGTGCCGAATCGTCTTCAATGGACACTTCGAACATAACACCGTCCGTGGTATCTGACGCTTTATTTGAGAACTGGCCAGCCTCTCCTGTGCTTCCCATCCCTGAATCGGACGCGAGAGCAGAGCCGGAGAGCCCGTTCCCCTGTGTTAGGGCCACCGACTGGTCGATAGTTGCCCACTACTTGCACAGTGTATGGTATCGAATGTTCCCTTTCATATGCTGTGAGTTTGAAGAGCCGGCAAAGGCAAGACTGTTCATACTCCTTGCTCGTTCTTCTGCAACATACCATGCGATTATGGCCGTGGCCAAGTACTCTCATTCAAGGATCCGCAAACGTGAAACCTATTCTGGAGGCCATGGGAGCTCTATGAAAGCAGATGACTGGGAGTGCCATTACGATGCCGCTGTGAGAAAATATCACGATGGCCTCGCGGGGTTAGATAGTCAGACTGAATTTCATTTGGAAGAGGCAGTTGTATGCGTGGCGAATTTTCTTCTTCTGCAGGTAAGTAAGCATGAAAAGCTGCAGGCTAAACTCGAGCCATATTGAGCTGACACCCGAGCTGCTGGATACCCTGAACAGCATAATCTAGGAGCGCACGTAAAAACGCCCCATAAAAGCTTGAGGGAGCTGGAGCAGGCTTTTGTTAAAATTAGAGATATCGTGCCCGGTGAGAACGTTGATAGCCAGCTGGCAGCATGTTATCCCGATAGCAGGCAAGTGCTCGCCATAAGGAGAGGAGTCGTGGGAAGGTGGCCAGTCACCTGCAGTATACTTTCATGATACGTACTAACCTTCTCTCTGCAGTAGCACTCGAGACGACTGTGTGCTTATGCAGCTCTTCTCGGCATGGCTCAGCCAATGGGCCATACTCCACGGAGACTGTACGCCCTTGCGAGCGCCGCATCGCTCGTGGCTGGCCCAGCCGGCCGTCGGTGACGCAACTTTGCTAACAGGAACTGGTGTCTGCTCACGACGGGTACTGGATGCTGTTTGCGAGATCCACGCACTCGCGTACTGGAAACGATTAGAGGTCGAGGCAGAGAGTCTGAGCGCAAAGGAATTAGGGCAACGAGTCCTTGAAATCGAGCAGAAACTATTAGCTGAGAGGGATCCAGAAGATTCCACTTGCGGAAGAGTATTAGCCCACTGCAACTTGAGCCAGACCAGAGAGGTAGACTCAGACAAGAGCTCGAGGCGGTGTGGATATCATGCAGACATGGCGAGTAAGACAACAGCCCTGTTTACCCAGGCTGCACTGATATACATGTACACCGTCCAGTCTGGCACTCGGCCCAGAGTCGGTGAGATCAAAGCAAGTGTTACTCGGGCAATGGCGCTGCTCAAGGTCTGTGCCGAGGCCCAATTGCTAGAGTACGTCAGCTGGCCACTTTGTATCGTTGGATGCATGCTGGGATGCGACACCGATGAGGATAGAGGGGCTAGGTCCTGGTTAAGTGGCGTGCTTGAAAGTCTTGCCAGGCATAGTTTCAATACTGGCAAACAGCTGGACATGTGGAGCTTGATACGAAGAAGTTGGTGCGTATTAGATGGATCTAGCGCGAGCGAGTCGGACCTTCTAGAGTTGATCAAGGAACTTGGATTTGAAGTCGCGCAAATCATCTGAGGTGTCAACAAGAGAGCGGAAGTAGAGAATTTTGGAAAGCAGTCCAATATCGAGCAGCCATAATACTCAGCCCTTCCTCTCATCGAACAGGAACAGACTGAGATGCCCGCGGGGCTTTGCTGGCCGTACCGTCCTCCCTGGCAGACAGATTCAACCAGTACGACTATGAGCTATAATTATCTAATAGCATAAGGGGCTTCGAATGAAATGTCATTCTTTCATGATAGAAGCCGCTCAGAACGGAGATTCAAGCTTTGAATTTACTATGGAGAGCAGGATCCGACGTGAACCGAATAATCCATTATTCTATATTAAATGTCTAAGTTAGGTAGACGGTGATCACGAGTCGTCAAATACAATACAACTTGCTGTCATGTGTGTTTTTTTTCTTCTACGCATTCAAGCCTAGGTACACATGACCTCGGTGGCGGTGGCAATGAACATGCGATTATACTAATCTCTGGATTCGCCTGGGGAACTGTGGGCTTGGCTCTTCTCGTAATACGGTGTCGGGTAGACTGCCGCTTCTCGTGTCCGAGTCAAGGGCACAAGGTGTTGAGGTGCCTCCACCCCATTCTCCTCGACCCAGTCTACGATCCTGTCAAATTTACGACATTTGTGATGGACACTAAAGTCGAGCCTACGACCCGCGGCCCGGTCCTTGTCGACGACAACCGGAAGCGGAGTAATATCGCCATAGCACATCAGACTCAGCCGTAGCTCTTCGAGGCAGTGGTCCACATGCATCCGTCCCCCGACGGGATAAAGGAGATCGTAGGGATATAGCTCGTCCCCGGGCTTGTAGTGGTCAAGCCAGGTATACTGCCTTATAAGATTCTAGATCGACTACGTTAGTGTTTCACCAGTGTTTGGTCATGGCCACTCGAATCTAGCGCTCCGGGGGTCCCCTTACTTACCAGGCAGTGCAGTTGGTGGAAAACCTCGACGATGCCCACGAATGTTGGCTTGCTCGGGTCACTTCCCACAGCCTCTACATAGTCGCCCTTATCGCTTTTATTCAGCGCCACGATGCCGGCAGGTGTGACCGGTATCCCCTGATCTGTACTCGTGTCAACGTGATACGCCGGCAGGAATGGAGTGGCAAACTCGTTGTTTACAGTGCCATAGGTCGTTCCACGCCCTCTCCCTCTCTGGCGTAGGTGGTCCCCTGTAAAGAGAAGAATGGTTGAAGTAGTTTGTGAGGTCATCCTCGAAGAAGTCGACGGCGTCCCACGCAGATGCTTGGGCCAAACTTAGCGCCTATACTTGGACGTTGGCAACGGGGAGAGGGAAAGGCTTACACCATGGTGACACGCTTTTAGCGCATTGAATTTGGGAGGGCGTATGCACCCATGCGGCGACAAGTAGGAAACATGAGAGCACGAGTGAGGCGATTCCTATAGATAGCCATAATTTCGCTTCCCTTCTCTTCCGTGCTAGAAATTTGTAAGGCACCAGGCCATCACAATCGCTGTCGCCATCAGAAACTGGGGTGTAGTGGTCCTTTGGTGACATGACGAGAAACACTTGGCTCAAGAGAATTGCAAAACAGCGATGGGCGAGGAGGCAATTCCACTGTTCATGTCTTCAGGTTAAGAAAGACGAAAAAGACTGGAACAGGATTGCTTGAGCCCGTCAATCTTGTCTCTGTGTTCAATCGTTGTGGCGCCCAAGTCTCCAACAGCGCGCGCTGGTTCGCGCTGGTCGGGGATGTCGGCGGAGCCATGTATGTGCTAGAGTTGAGATATCCCTAGAGAGGAGACGAACAAACTGGAATCCTTGTAAAGCTACCGTGTAAGATAGAATACAAAACCTATCTTCCTTTGTCTGTTCTCAAAGTGCTAATGGCCCAATAAGCCTGGCCCACTGTCGGAGCAACCGCGCGCTGGAAGCTAATCGGCGCTGGTAGGGCTCTAGACGCGGGGGGTCTCACGCCGGGGTATTCTTACTGCCATTCTCACTGTTTGAGCAGTGTATTCCGGATCGGGACTCCAGGAAGGTCGTCCAAACGGGAGAGAAGTTATTTCCCGCCATTCTCTACTATGCTCCTCAACAGCGCCGAGTAGCAAAGGCATGGCGGCAGAGTTGTTTACGCCTTCTTGCCCAGACGAGAAAAGTTTAAATGTTTCAAGAGTCCTCGTGTCCGGAAGGCACTCAGACCAGCTATCCAAACCAGGCCGCTCCCAAGCTCTTCGGATCGCCTCAGGCTTTGAATAATTAACAACCAGCTTACCCTTATTAAACAGCGACGCCCACACCATGTATCGCTTCTTGACTATCGCACTGCTTTCTCTTGGAGCCCACCAAGTGCTCGGCGCACCAGGTCGGTAGAATTAGGCTCTTGCCAGAGTTAGATGTCAGCTAACAACATGTGAAAGTAGCTGCCTTGGGCGTAGATCCCATTGTGAACATTGTCCGCCCCGACCAAATCGAGAAACGCAGCTCGCTGGCCGAGGACCCTGTCATTGCTATTGTCAAGCCTGACAATGTTGGAAAGCGCAGCTCACTGGCTGAGGACCCCGTCATTGCCATTGTCAAGCCTGACAATGTCGGGAAACGCAGCTCGCTAGCCGAGGACCCCGTCATCGCCATTGTCAAGCCTGACAATGTTGGACAGCGCAGCTCACTGGCTGAGGACCCCGTTATCGCCATTGTCAAGCCTGACAATGTTGGGAAGCGCAGCTCGCTAGCTGAGGACCCCGTCATCGCTATTGTCAAGCCTGACGGTACGGCCAAGCGAACACAATACGCGTCCGCATATGACGAGGACATTGCCGCCGCCGACCCCAAAGCTGTGCTCGGCAAACGTCGTGACTAATGACGGGGAATTATCAAAGCTCTCGCGTCAACGAAAGAGTATGAATGGCTCGCGCACTGGAGCGACTTTGGTTTCAAGTAGCACCGATATGCGCCACCTAAGTGTTTTATTGTCGTCGGGGGGTGGGGTAGCTAAATATCTAACCCAGGCAGCTTTTATTGGCAAACCTTGAATTTCTTCCTTTGACACGGTCCTGTCGAGGTGGGTATTGATGCCTAGCGATGGAACAAGATTCAGTTCTAGGGTTTTTTAGGTTAGCTTAGGTAGTTCTCTTTCTATCAGACGCACTATCAGCATGAGTGCCGCCCCGATTTGTGACATTCGAGGTTCAAGTAAGATGAACAAAAAGGGAGGGGGGGGGGTACCATGACGGTTTCCGAGTTCTGCTGAATAAGGTAGGGGGAATCGGTAGCATAGATAGATTGTGCATGGGTGGTATAAAGCTTGGTTAGTGAAGTGCTCATGATCCTTCCGGGGAAGCACAAGAGTAATTAGAGAGGTCTGAGACACCATTGCTGGAATGAATAAGAGCGACAATGTATTCATCTCCATGGAGGCACCGCACGGCTTTACTGATCAAGCATCTATTCGAGGTAAATCTCAGGGGCACGGCGGCTTGCACATTCCTCCTATGCTGACGGATCTATTTGCTCTGGAGAAATAGAGAAGAAATATTATGGGCAGTTACGACATGTCGGAGAAGTTGAACAGACTGCCAGCTTCGAAGTCATCATCAGGCGGCTACTGAATCTGGATACACTACATACTACGCGGCCTACGGCCGCTCATATGTAATATAACCATCACCTAATGAGACCTAGTATTTACAGGCACTTCAATAGGGGTAAATAGAATTCAATTGTGTGGGAAAATCTGCGATGACTCCGCCATGCCGTGAACTCCTGAAGCTATCTACATGTAAGGAAAACAAAGAATAAATACTGTGCCCCCCCCCTGGTGGCTAGGTCCACCCTGTACACTAATAGCAACGATAAGGATAACAGTCTTGGCATCCGCCTACGGACTCACTACTTATAATAGGATCTACAGAGGAGGAGAAAGACTAGCCTTGCCAACTTAGACCAGGGTTTCGGGACTTTATCGCGCCTTGGGCACTGCCTACGGCGCAAATGTTCCCTTCTCTGTTTTCCAACTTCTTCGCAGCTAAGAATACAACATCACCAGCGCGTTTCTGCATGGCCCTTAGGATCGCGTACAAATAAGCCAATTAGAAATTCCATCGTAGTCCTATTATTATACCTCTATTATTGCTTACAAAGATATATTTGACTACTCCGAGACAATTGGTGTATCGGTCCGCTCATGGTCGGTATATTACCAATTACAAGTCCTGTCCCTGCTGAATCTACAAACATATATTTGATTCTAAACCGGCACGTTATAGCTTACCTCGTCTATTTCTCGGGGCGACGATGCGTCCTTGATGGAGCCCAGTTATTGTGCTTCCGTGCCATATAGGAACTGGCCATATGAGAGAGAGAAGTACTGTTTTAAGGATACCTCGAATTCCTCAAGTAATGATGATGTCTCGCGTCAATTCTTCTGCACAGATTTCGGAGCAAGACACGCCTCCCTTCGGCTCGCAAATTCCCGATGGACAAGTACGTGATATATCAATGTCACTGGGTTGGTAGATAGTGGTTGACAGAGACACCAGCGACGTTCTGAAGAACGATCGAAAGAAGGAACATGAGGATATCCGGCATTTTACAGTGGCAAATTATAAACACGACAACATACTGGCCAGAGTCAACTTCGACCTGACCCCAGCTCCCCGTCAAGGCATGGCACATCACCGAGCCAAGTCGAGCAATGTTATGAGCCAATTTAATCACTGCTTCAACAATATGAAAGAAATCTGAGGGTGTGTGAAGAGAGTTTATCCTACTCTTGTACCAGAGCCCACTTATGGCTCTGGGTTAGACAAGCTCATACAGGCGAAGACGGCTCTTGTTGCTGACGTCTCTCCTTGCGATTGGAGACGTGTTTATGAAGACCAAAGATGGGATGACCAATGAATCCCCAGAGACCTGACACCCGGTGTTAACAGTTGAATGATTTGGGAGGTTTGGTGGGTTGTGACTCGCCAGAAAGGGGCTTGAATAATAGCCCACCAATTCCGTGAAGAATCCCTATTCCTAAGCCTTTTACGCCAGCCCCTTTCGCACCCCTGTACGGTAGTGTGAATACGCCGGTAATTCCATCATAGAACCCGTACGCTAGACTCTGCGGGAATATCGTAAGCAGCTTGAAGACCTGATATGATCGGCATAGGTAAGACAAGTACCTTTCCGCCAGCAGAGCAACCACTCTTGAAACCCGTAATCTCGGGCCATTCGCGGGTTGTCCTATCTCCGTACAGAACCGGAATATGCCAATAGAATTTGGACATGCCCTGCCCGGCATAAGCGGTCAGAGTGAGGATACCAGCGAACATCGATCCTAAAACAGCGAGGAAGGCGACTAGCGGGCTACAGAATGCACGGCGTTGTTTAGGATTGCCATCGGATTGATGTGTGGTGTTCTCCGTCTGAGGCGGGTTCTTATCAGTTCCAACTTTTTCATCAACGACAATTATTTCACCTTGCTGTCGTTCTAGTGGAGTGTCGGAGGCATTCGCCATCTCCATCTTGGGCCGTTGATCCATGGGTAGAGCCATGCCACACGTCCAGAAATTAGCGGGCTGTCTTGAAGCGTATTGAAATGTCAAAAATACAAGGAGGAGTGAGGATTAGCTCAGACTCATAGCGGGACAGATACACCTTTTATTCTTAATTATCATGAATGGCCACTACCCATGCTGCCAGTCGGTTTCGGTCTCGGTTAGGGAAGTTCGAAGAGGGGTGCATGATTGGGGGAGCGACGGTTCCAATTCCAAATAACACCATCTTGGCGTAGATTTCTGTACCAACCTAGGCATGACAGCCGAGTCCTCTACCCAAGGCAACAGTAATCTAATTTTTCTTTATTTCACATTCAACGGTGCTAGGAGTCAGACGCGTGATCACGTGGATACTTTACATTATACGGGATGTCGGGTCAAAGTCTGACAGGGTCGAACCTGAAGATACATCAAAAGCATCTTTATTCTGGCTAATTCCTCCCAGTGGCAGGAGCAAAACAACTACAAGTAGCTCTCGTAATTAGGTATCCTACCCGGCCCGATACCACATTGTTGTGTAAACCACGAAGTCTGCTGAGTTATCTCCGATGTCTATCTATTTGCCGTAGCCGCGACTATTCTGCAGCCCGGAGACTCTTTTCATTGGTTTCGCCCATGATTTTCATCAAGTGGAGCTTGGCAGCCGAGACCACAACGAGACGACCCCAATGGTGATCGAAATTCTGTGACAGAGCTCCCGGCCCAAACTGCAAGGTGTAGGAATGCGGGTTATCATGAAATAGCTGTCTGAGCCATCCCTTGGCGCGGACCACAATAGCAAGTGTCTCGGCGGAGTTGAGTTCTTCGGACGCTCTTTCGGGAGTATTGGTTGGAGAGTTGAATTGTATATCATCTATCCGGACGAGTCTCCAGCCTCCACGTTCGAACGGGGTAGGTGATCCCTTGCCCACCCTAACCCAGGCGAACCACTGTCTTTCAGCGTCTGGATTGCCTCTAAGTCTGGATGAGAAGATGAACGTGACTGTGTCATCATGGAACACAGCGGGCATCATGACGCTCTTTGTCGCCTCGTTGCCCGTCTTGTCGAATAAGATCAAGTCAGTGTTGGGAGCGCGGACGACGCCGCAATTGGTGCCTAATTTCTCATCGGCGGCGGCCGCAATCAGGGGGCTATCTTGCTGAGGACCAGCTCGCAAGAGCAGGGCCTGGCGTCGTCCAACAGGTCCGTCATAGGGTCCAAAGACCTGCTGGTTTAAAGTGATTGCGTGCAGCCGATCGTCATTGGATTGGCCGCAAAGATGGTAGAAGAAACCGCCCATGGTGGAGTGATAAACTGCCCGCATTGTTTGGGGAAATCCTAGCGCACGCCGATAGGCATCGGGCGCAGGGCGGCTTCTGGCTGTCTGTTGGTAGGTGGGAGGGGGAGGGTTGGATGTGGCGGCCTGTTGGTAAGTAGGCGGCCGCGGAGGGATGTTGGCCGGTGGTGTATCCGGGAAATTGGTAAGACATGGTGTTGTTATATCGTATTCGCTACGGCAGATGTTAGACTGTGTTGCAAGGTGCAGGACAGAGGGCAGAGGTTGTGGTGTACATCAGAAGTGAAAAATATACCCAGGAAAGTGTCAGGAGTAACTCACTGATGGTCGAGGATATAGAGAGAGGTAGTTAAGTTGATAGATGCAGCGGACGGTATGGGTAAGAGCCAATGTATAACTCAGCGAGGGTATAACTACTGGTCGGTGATGGCAACAGAAGCCAAAGACAAATTTGTCAAGAGGTAAGAAGAAGTGTCTGTGTATATGTTTCCTTACTGGACGTAGATGCAGACGGAAAAGAGAAGAAAGGATGTCAGATTAGGGAGGATAGATATATAAGAAAAGGACCTCTACAGCATCTGGTGTAGCAGGACCTGAGAACAATGGCATCGCGCGAGATCGGATGGCAGTATACCATGAGAACCAGGAAAAAATCACAATGGCACAATGGGGACAATGCTTGATAATGTATGTCCCTGCAAAGCTGCATCAGCCAGACTACATTGCATGTAACAAGGTCGATGATGAACTATGCCATAGTATTACCATTATCGCTGCCAACATACCATTGATATTTGCCTGGGCTGGTGGATGCTTTGTACGGGCAATAGAACAATAGAACAATATCATAGAATAAGTGGCAAGAAGAGTTATGTTAATGGCACAATGAAAGCATGCTGACATGTAATCAATCTCTTCGTGAGACTGATAGGATAGCAATATAGTGTTGAGAGAACTCAATGTGGTTAGGGGAACTGGGAAAAGTATGTAGCCATTTTGGAGTAGGCAATATATAACTCTTAATCACACTTGTGGTCACGAAGATGAGTAATGAGCCAACGCAGGCACACAGTCATTACCAACGCCTATGGCAAACATATCTCGCTACAATGGATAAACTAGGAACATCGTTCTTATTCATCTTGCAATGCTGTGTCTTCAAGGCCACGTAGTTTGCCAATATTCCGTACTATGATGCTCATAGTGGTGTGTTCCTTGCACTCCTTTATCGTCTCATGTTTGACGATGCAGTCTATAACTGGCTATGAGGATTTGCGACGTGGATCGTCCAACATGAGCGAGCCACTGCAGTATAGTTGCGTAATGGGCGGCAAGTTCGGTTTCTTCTGAGAGCAAACTTCTGGGAGACGCATCATGATATTTGTCGTCAGCCTACTCTCCCAAACCTTTTCAAGCATGGTACTGCACAGGTAGGTACTTATTTGTGCCCTCTGACTCTAGATATAAGACGCTAATGATTCCAGACTTACCGGTTCAAGTCAAGATCCTCACGAGAGCCTTGGAAGCCTGCCCATGCTTGTCTCCACACAAAAGCCCTATCTAGGTAGTTTTAAGTGCAATCTCTAGCTCCGATTACATTTCTCAGGATGCTGTATTCCACCCGGATCCCGTAGAAACTTAAGGTGGATGAGCACGGCAGTACCTACCTACTAACCCAGGTATGCACTTAGATAAGTAAGTATAGGCATGGTCGGCAATAAGGCGTCTGCATCGATGCGCCGACATGCCTCGGCGGATCCTTCCCTTGGCAATGGTGCAAAAATATTGCACGCGACACTCGAATGATTGATATGGCAGTGCTAGCAATTGGTTCCGCCGTCCTCGACAGTATATTCTTGTGACGTCGAATAACCAACTCAACTCAAGACTACGATACCCTAGGCCGGCTGCAACAGCTTCTCGATCAAAATGTCGACCTCGCGAACTAAGAGCTTGGTGCCGGACTGGATCAAAGTCCCCTACCCGCACGTCGAGCACTGTCTCATTTCTTTCCCGCGCGAACGCATCCTCCTGGTGACCATTAACCGACCGCGATTCATGAACTCGCTCCCCGTCGCAGCTACGATCGAACTAGGGGCGCTATGGAGATGGTACGATAGCGAGCCGGAGCTACGGTGTGCGGTCTTCACCGGGGCCGGGGAGAAGGCCTTCTGTTCCGGCATGGACCTGAAGGAGAGGTTCGAGATTCTCGAGACGAAGGACGTGGCCCACGAATATCCACATGGCGGGTTTGCTGGTATGACCAATCGGACGGGCAAGAAACCTATCGTCGTCGCCTGCAATGGCCACGCTCACGGTAAGATACGGACGCGCTTGCTCTACGAGGATATTTGATAACTTGAGAATACTGCTAGGTGGCTGACACGTGCGGGCAACTAGGTGGCGGAATGGAAATTGTCCTGAACGCCGATGTGATCTTCGCATCCCCCAACGCCGACTTTCGTCTTCCCGAGGTACTTCGTGGCGTATCTGCTCTCGCTGGCGCCCTGCCTAGGTGCATGGTACTATTCGGGAACCACCGGACGATGGACCTTGTGCTCACCGGTCGGACCTTGACGCTGAAAGAAGCTGTAGAATGGGGTCTGGTCAAGGAGATCGTGCCCCAGGAACAGCTATTGGAGCGCGCCATCGACTATGCCGCCGAAATCGCGGCATTGTGTCCGGACAGCGTTATCATCTCGCGTCTGGCGGCACGCGAGACCTGGGAAACGGGCATCAGCAGAGCCACGATGCGGGGACAGGAACTGTGGGCCGAGAACATGCTGAAGAGCAAGAACGCGGCCGAGGGCCTTGCCGCGTATAAGGAAAAAAGAATGCCGAAGTGGTTCCCTTCGCACTTATAGCCCATGTGTCGCCTCTAATGAAACTACATATAGCAAACTAAAGATAGAAAGACAAGCCTAGCCTACACTAGCTTACAATATGATAAGATATATACATAATTTATAATGGAGTGCTAGAACAGAGCTCCTATAGTTTGCTACTCTCCTGTTTGATCCTGGCATAGCCGTTGGACAACGCAACTCTGCCATCACTCTTGACAACCGTCTCAAACACGTAACAGTCAAAGCCGCCATCGGATCCAACCCCCCATATTCGTGTCTCCAACTCATCTCCTGGATAGACAACGCTCTTGAATCTGGCGCCAAATGACTTGAACCTTGTAGGGTCGGAGCCGGCAACCTCCCGTACCAGTCCGTGCGCAGCGATGTTCCAGGTGCCCAAGCCTTGCAGGATGGCGCCCTTGAATCCAGCGCGCCGGCCGAAATCATTGTCAGCGTGCATGGGATTGTAGTCGCCGCAGAGGCGGTACAGGAGTGCGGTTTCGGGTGTCGTCTTGTACGTGTGAAAAGCGTCAGGTCGACAGTCTGGCAGCTTGACGGCGGGCTTGGAAGGCCCCTTTGGCCCCCCGTATCCGCCCTGGTCTATGCCGAATGATGTGCTAGTCATCTTCGCATATAATTTTCCGGTCTTGACATCTACCAGCTGCTGCTCCTGCTCCGAGATCATGGCGCCACCCTTGTCATAGACGCCGAGAACCGTGCCATGGATCTCGAGGTCGAGACCCTCGGAACTGGCTGGAATAGGGTTCACGATCTCGATGCTGCGCTCCCCGTCCACGGAGCGCTGCGCATCAAATGGCGGAGTACCCGGTACGGGCTCTGCTGTGGTGCGGGCGATGAAATCGAACACATCATGGTCCGTTTGCTTGAAGGCCAGGTTGATGGGAAATGTGGGGAAAGCAGCAAAGTGCGGGTGTAATTCGTAGAGGAAATGCTTCTCGTCGGCTTGAACCCCGATTGCATTGGCCTGTGCCGCTCAAGACGGTGTGTCAGAGTTGAAGGCTGTCGCTAACAAGCAGTACAGACAGTAGGGGAATGAAATGGTTCTTACAAAAAGCAGCACATCTCGACGGTTATACGCGCATTTTATCGGACGAAGCCTGTGACCCACGGCCTTGCGAAAGTCGACATTATCGTAGCGACCATCAGGTCGCTTTACAGGCCAATCACCGGAACTCATCCTGCCTTGTCTTGAGAGTATATGTTGTGCTGTGTGTATATATGGCATAACTGTACGTATTAGAAGCGATTAAATTGAAAGGTCGGGATCTGCAGTGAACGGGGAGATGATGCGACAACCTAATCCGTGATAGGTCAAGCACACCTAACCTAGGTACTTTGAACTAAACCAACCTCGGTACTACGGTGGAAATACACAAGAGTCAAAGGCACATCTATGTTTAGGTACATCGTCGACTACCTTGTTAATAGGCATCGTAAATGAAATTAAATAGAAAGTAAGCCGTTAGATAGAGGCTGACACCAATCAGTATGCTTTTAGAGTCTTGTGCTCGGGCATAGGACGCAGCCATCATGTGTTTCATTTAACCTGCGCTGCTACGCATCCGCTTCACCTACTGCGACTTGCTAGAAGCACAGCGTCTCCGCCTTCGATCCTCTCTCTCGCGACGAGATCGATAGGAAGGCCAACATGTCTTGCTCTCAAAACTCGCCAAAACTCTTTGCCAGCCCGTCAATGATGCTACTGCTGCTGAATCCTTCCTGCGGGATCCCCTTAACAACAAAATGAACCGCCCATGAATAAACTCGCACCTCTCGATCGCGTATGTGTCGTCCCAGTCATCCGACAGCAGCTCTTTGAGTTTTGGACTCGTCAAGAATGAACACAGCCAAGGCCAAGAATCTTTATCTCGTACCCAGAACCCTATGTTGGTATTCCTACCTTTGTCTCCGCTTCTCGCGAAGACGAGGTCGCCCAGTGGGCGTCTAACTATCCTGCCAGCTTCCGAGATCGCGCACCGAGGTTCGTAATCCCTCTATGCCGGCGCTTGACTCAAGCAATCTGCTTCTTGCCCAGCCCCTGCCGGTATCACGATCTCTCTTTCAGGCCGCAGTGGCCTTGTATTCATTGTAGAAGATAGCCTGCTTCAACTTACTCATAGCCTCTCTCTCAGGCGCTTGCGCGAGGATACGGCAGAGCACTGTGCAGCCTTTCTGACTCTCCGGGTCCGGCGGCGAGGTCCCATACTTGTCGGCCCCAGACCTGGCGAGCTCGTAGAGCTGGTCGTGGCCATCGCCTATTGCGCCCGAACAATTCCCAATACGAATAGGCCGTTAAGACATGATACGCCGACGTCTCGTTTGCACAGCGTGGTATCTGCGGGTTATCTCAACCATGAGCTTGCGTGGCATAGACGGGTAGGTACACCTACTTAGGTAACTAACCTAGACATGAACCTTCACCCCGCATTCTTGTTCCACTAGGTTAGATGGGTATATTGTGTTAGTTATATACTTCTAATTCCCTCTCCATACCTGCATTGTGATAGGTACATCTATCTGCTCTTTTGTACTGTGATTACGTACATACGCCGTGAACGCCATGCCCAACTCTGCACATCCAGATTTTATTAAATGTGGGTGTTGAATGTTGACGGAGATCTTCGTGGAATTGACTCGTAATATATCGAGCACAAGAATACTTAGCGCAGTGCTTAGATACATACAATTTGTAATTTATTCGTCAAGTCGGTGCTCGTGAACATCATACAGACCTCCCTTCCTGCCTGTCTCCAACCTCAAAGACGTGTGACAGGAATGAACACTTGACTACTAGGAAGGCCTGTGGCCAATCGTGTAGCAGCTTGCCGCCGTCCCCCGTGCAGCTATCTCAATACAGCTCGAGTAGACAACGGAGTCCTTGCGGGTTGGCCAAGAAAAACAGGCTCGGTGTCATGTCGTCCTCGCACATACCCTCTCGAGTAGAGACTTTCGCGTTGGGGAAAGCCTTGAAGAACCGGGCCACTGCGAGTCGAAGTTCTATTTTGGCAAGGTGTAGGCCGATGCAAACTATCGAGTGGCGTTAGTACGTTTTCTTCCTGTCTTTCCAGTGGTCTGTGCCCGAAGCGGGCTGTATAGATGCAGCGAGGGACTCACTTCTAGAACCATTGCCAAATGGCATGAAACTATCCTTCATCGCCTGGGTGGGGTTCTCCCAGCGAGATGGGTCGAACTTCTCGGGGTCCGGGAAGGCCGTGGTATTGCGATGCATGGTGTAGGACTGGGTCGTGACCGTGTACCCTGCCGGAATATGATAGCCACAGAACTGACCACCCCCTGCAGGGACCTCTCGGGGTAGTCCGGAAGGGGCAGTTGGATATCTCCTGAGGGCCTCGTCGATGACGTGGTCTAGGTACGGTATTTGTCGCAGATCATCATACTCGAAGTTCCCCGGCAGTGCGCCGAGCTCCTTCACTAACCTGGACTGAACTTCAGGATGGCGGCACACCGCCCAGACGAGATAATCGAGCGTGTTGGAGGTAGTGTCACTTCCGGCAATAATGTAGGCCTGCGCATTATCCCTAAGCTCGTCGGGGGTGATGGTATCGCTTTCCTCCGCCGCCCAGACCTTGGTGAATACGGTAGGCTTGGCGTCGGGGCCTTCCCTTGCCACCAGGTCTCGATGGCGTTGCAACGATTCCAGGGCATACTTGCGCATGCGTAGGCCCACGTTCCGGGCCTTCTTCAACGGCGGCAGCGTGATTCCGTAGCGCACAGTGAACCTGAATATCGAGGGGAAAGCCGAGCGAATGGAGGACATCTTGCCCGTGATTAGCAGGTCGCTGGCATATTGATTGATCTTGCGTCGGTCAGCTAAACACCCTTGCCCAGGTAGGGGCTGCAAGGAATGCAGGAAAGGAAACGTCTAGCCCAGACTTACCTTGCCACTTTCCAGCATACGGAACGACTCCCCGAAACTCAGCTCACCGATGACGTCGGTTGTCAGGAAAAGCCACCATTTGAAGATGTCGGCAACGCCACGCGTCTCCTGTTCTTCTCTCATCCGCTGTATGGTAAGGCTCACCTTGCTGTCGATCTGAGGAATGAAAGACTTGAGACCCGACTCGGAGAGCGGCGATGAGAGCAACCGCCTGAGGCGCCTGTGCTGCGGTATGTTGCATGTATTGAAGATGGTCTCGACAAACGGCACAAATGTCACATACCACTTGGACTTAGGGTACTCGTTCTTGATCTGGAAGATAGAACGGACATCATGTGGCGATGCAATGTAAACCTCACGGGGGCCGACCCGCACGATAGGTCCTACCCACGATTAGCCGGGCGCTCGAGAGAAGGCGGGCCCGAAGTAACTCTTACCGTATTTGAGGTGCAGCTCGTGGATATAGATCGGCTTCCGTCCCTTCAGCCAATAGTATGTTGCAACAAGATCGGTAAACTTGGTATGCCAGGGCCCTGGAACGTTGGATAAGGGACGCCTTTGAACAGATACCAGAAACTGTGAGCTATCAAGTTAGACGGTTTTTCGCCAGTACGGGCTATACGAATGTTCCTTGCCAGAAATGCAGCCACAAAGCCCAAGACAGCCCAAGAGTAGAGGTGGCTAGCTTTGAGCACCGCCAAAGAGCCGTCCATGTTGGCGGAGGCTGGGTTCAACAAAACGGGTTCAAACAAAGGCGAAGGTCAAGCTATGTGTGCAGACAGAGTTGATATGGCAGGTCTCAATCTCCGTGGGTGGGTTTGTCGAATGCAGCCGACTGAGCCGACTGGTAAATAAATATTTATAATGAATATTTATCTCCTTGCTCTGAGCTGCTCCATCAAGGATACTATTTGAATGCAGTCGAAAAGTCAAAGACTAAATTCGGCCGAATGGTATCGAGCCGAGGGAGGGCGGGCAGGGGCGTACGTGTGTTCCGGGATAACAGATAGCTGGGTATAAAGTAGGTTCTATACAGGTTGTGTGCCTCTCCGCATCTGTGGTGTGAGCGTGGGTGGCCTGGTCAGTGATGGCATGGTCGGCGGATGCGGAGATATCTAGGCGGCAACGACTCCAACCTGCTTCTATCATTTATAGGTGCTCCTTTTCACCTCGGTAGTAAAGCCGATAACACCGCGGGTGTTTGTCAATGTCCGAAGTCCGCGAAAATGAGTAAAAACGGTATCTTCCGTTTCGGTATGGTGTTCTACCCACCCGGATACCAGGCAGAACCGAATTTGAAAAAAGAAAAGTAAGTGCCTAACCTATTTACTAGGTATTCAATGGGGCGGTAACCAGAAATGTCAGCCGATATTCGGCCGGACGAGTGACGGACTATACCTAGTATGCCGGGGTCAGCATCGTCTCATCTATGTAGCCTCGTCCGGGGAGTGAGTGCACACTGTAGAGCCTACAGTGAAGCATGTGTTGTCACGTTTTTCCCTTTCTGTCCGGGTGTAACCATAGAACTCTGAATCGCCAACTGCTGGACAGCTGGATCATAGATACATATTTGGTATTGGTCGTATGTTCCGATCACCAACGGGTGGGTACCCTGCCAATTCACGGCGCCACCAGTCGTATAAATAATATATATATATATATTGAATATGTTGAAATCTGACCAGTAAACTGACGAGTCTCGAATCCTGATATGGTACAGCTGCAGGCTTGAGCCAGCATCGTGACATGTGTGGCTCGAATTCCGTTTGGGGGGTTCGATTCTCTTGGCGTTGCAGATCATCTACAAGACTGTAACCGTGTAGGAAGTACGGTACCTGATGTACCTAACCTAGGCATGTATGTATGTAGGATATCCGTGCAGAAGGATAGCTCTACCCGAACCACGAGTCGTGCACGAGTATGTACTTACTGCCGTACGTGTCGGCCATTTGTGTTGCCGTGTCCCCGTGATTACTAACTTCCTGCGTACTATGGTACAAAGAGCGTATGCCATGTGAAAGCGCAGGCTTCCTACCGGGTAAATACATACTACTAATGTGGGTTAATACTTTGCCATATCCACTACCAGTAGGTTAGGTACTTAAGTACACACATCATCAATCAATCGCAGGATGCACGTCCGCCTAGATATGTACACACCGATGCACACATGAAGAGGTAAGTACTACTAGTAGGTAGGTATCCCGAATTAATTGGGTTCAAAAGTTGTTACGTACTAAAAACTGTCGACTTTTCGATCATGAATATATTCGTGTCATAATCATATCTATCTAACCTCTTCCACCTAGCATGCTATCAGGTCGGTCCCTTCTCTATGTCATCCACATGTATTATAGGGTTACCATACACTCCCGGGGTCCCGTCCGACAGAACGATTTCGGGGGTCTCAGGAATTCCGGCGAAGACAAGACCGGACGCATCATGACTTCTTATCCCCGTCTTCTCAATCTTCTCCGTCTCGTCCTCCGGATCAGGATTTTGCAAGTGCTGCTCGCTCTGTTTCCTTGCGAATATTCTCTTCACCTTGGCAAGCATCCTAGCCCACTGTCTGTACACAACAACGACTGGTGCCCCCACTGTCGTTGCGACGGCAGCAAACCATTCGTCGGGGAATAGACGGATAAGGATGGCCCAGGGGAGGCATAGGGATGCTGTTACTACGCAGATGGCCCACTGAACGCCGTTGAGCGGGCTGATCTGGAACGCAGCACCACCCACGAAAACGATGAGCACTTGCAGCCCCACCATAAGGACCGTAATACCAAGGAAGAATTTGTTGCGGTGAATGCCCTCGAAGATGTTAAACTTGTTATCCAGGCGCCGGCTATTGAACTCGTTAAATATCTGCATCCAGACAAACGTGTTGAAAACCATTGTATCCAATGACTGTTGCTGGTAGGCGTCGCTTGGGTCGAAGCCGAAGATTTCATGGCCGGCAAAGTAGAGCACAAAAGTCACCGCCAGCTGGAAGATGGCTTGCCCGATGATCATTTTCCACATGTTGACCGTGATCAAGGGGGCACTCTTGGGCTGAGGTTTGCGATCCAGTATCTTGTCGGTCGGAGGATCTGTGGCTAACGCGAGGGCAGCAAATGTGTCCATGATGAGGTTTATCCACAGAAGCTGCACCGCCGTAAGAACCGATTCCATTTTGGGATTTGCGACGGCCGAGACAAATGCGATGATGACGGCCGTGATATTGACTGTGATTTGAAACTGTACCGTTGTTAGTGGGCGCCCAACCTGGTTTCGGGAAAGTTAAGTTTTGCTTACCTGGAGGAACTTTTGTACCGCGTCGTTGACAGCCCGGCCCCATTTCAGAGCTGTCAGGATAGAAGCAAAGTTATCGTCCATCAAGACAATTTCCGACGCCTCCTTGGCAACTTCGGTACCGCAGACACCCATCGAGAAACCTACATCAGCTGTCTTCAGGGCCGGGGCGTCGTTCGTTCCGTCTCCAGTTACGGCCACAGTCTCTCCAAGTGCTTTAAGCTTCTCTACCAAAATCCGTTTGTCTTCGGGGGATGAGCGTGCGAGGACCTGGAGGCGAGGTATCCGCTCATCCATTTGGGCGTCACTGAGAACCCTGAAGTCGGGGCCTTCCATGATGAGTCCGTCCGTGTAAATGCCACACTCTCTAGCTATAGCTCGTGCCGTACCCGCATTATCCCCGGTGACCATTCGAACCGACACGCCCGCATGTTGGGCAAGGCGAACCGCCTCCGCGACTCCTGGCCGGACGGGATCCTGAATACCCACCAGTCCAAGCCACACGAGGTCGTTGAGTAGGGAAGAGAATTGGACCTGGCCATCTTGGATCTCAGCATGGCTAGGTGGCCATTGGGGGTAGTCCCGGTACACAAGGCCGATGGTACGAAGCGAGTCTCGAGCATATTGGCCGATGATGGACACCCATCTTGCGCGATCTTCATCTGGGAGTCTACTTTCAGCGAGTGTTGCGGCATCCACCTGGTAGCCGCAGTAGCCCAACAGGATCTCGGAGGCTCCTTTGACAAGCAAGCGATACTGCGAGCCGGTTCTGATGACAGCACCCATACACTTCTTACTCGAATCAAAAGGCATTGTATGCACGATCTGCCCGTTGGCACGAATTTCAGCAAGGGATTGCATCTTTAAGTAATCCTTAGCCCATTGCAAGAGCGCGGTCTCGGTCTTGGAGCCGATGAAAGCAAACCGTCCCTCATCCTCGCCTTCGAAAGCGGTTGAGTTAATGGCGACAGACTGTACCAGCACAGTTTTCGTGTCCTGCGATAGTTCGGCGGCCCACTGCGACACCGTCCGGGCACCGGCCGTCTGGTTTTCAGCTCTGACAAAGCTAGATTGACCAAAGGTTCCCGCCACCACAGTCATCTGGTTCGTCGTTAGAGTGCCGGTCTTGTCGGAGCAGATGGCCGTGGCATTTCCCATTGTCTCGCAAGAGCGCAGAACACGCACGAGGTTGTTCTCTCTTAACAGCCGTTGGGTGGCAAAAGCCAGGGCCAGAGTCACGGCCAGGGGCAAGCCTTCGGGCACAGCCACCACAATGATAGTGACAGCAACGATCAGGATGTCTAGGAAGCTTGAGGCCTTTTGCGGTGCGGAACGGGTGTCGCCAGGTAGCCCAGCAAGGAAACGGAAGAGAAGGACAAAAAACAAGAGAATAGCGGCAGACGCTCCTAGTTTAGCAATAGCCACGGCGAGTCGTTCTAGTTTTTTTTGTAATGGCGTAGCCTCTACTTCGGTTTGAACGGACATGATGATTCTGCCGAAACTCGAGTGTACGCCAACAGATATAGCGAGGAACGTGCCAACGCCTTGGAGAACTTTAGCTCCGGATATGACAAAAGGATCCAGATCTTTGCCATGGCTAGCGCCCAATTCTAAGGCAGACAAGACCTGCTCTGCTGGCGTCTTCTTGATAGCATGGGACTCTCCAGTGGCAGAAGATTCGTCAAACTGTAGATCTTGGCCGTCGATCAGAATCCCATCGACGGGGACGAGGTCGCCAGGCTCGAGATGCAGGACATCTCCCACGAGAACATCGTGCACGTTGATAGTGAAATACTTGCCCGATCGGATGACCTTGACATCTCTATCCTCCTTTTTCGCATTTAATCTCACAAATGCTCGTTCCTTTTGCCAGTCGTTCAGCGAGCCGACCAGGGTGACAATGAGTATGGCTATGATGATGGCAACGCCTTCAATCCAATCCACCGCCGGAGGGTCTCCAGGCTTATGCTCTACTCCAAATGTCTCGTATAGACCGAGTGCCAGAGACACAGCTGCCGCAACAGCGAGTAGGATGATGATTTTGTCCTTAAACGCGTTCCAAATCAAGGCCCATAACGGGGTGGCCTTCTTCAGTGGCACGACATTTTTCCCATATACTCTTATCCGATCTGCGAAAGGGACAGCACCCGGTAGTGAAGCGGGCTCCGACGGCCCTGACGTGTCCGTGGGATTTCCAAGTGTCCTTTTAGTGGCCTGTTCAAACGTTACTCTAAACGGAACCGTGGTCTCGTCAAGGCTGAGGCCGGCCTTGACATCTGTTTGCAGACCGTGCTGGACGCCTGCCAGTCCGCCCACGGCTCGGAAGGCGGCCAGGGATTTCGGGTTGGAAAGCTTATTTAGTTGCCCGGGACTGAAAGCAAAAGGGTTGTCTTCCACCTGGAAATCAGCTTCCGTACCTGGGTCTGGGCGAAGTGCCGTTTCTGGGTCTATTGTCCTAACGCTGGACCCGCAATCTGAGTGTGCCGGCGTGAGGAAAGGGTTGGAGGAGGTAGAAGGTGTTAGAAAGGGATTCGAGACGTTGGAGATAAAGGAGCCGGCCGGTGTCACGGCTCTGGACTCGAGAGTCTCGCTCCTGGAGCGGGAATGAGGATTTAACAATGTTTCGGCAGTGTCGCTCCTCGGGCGGCCACGAGTGTCTAATGCCAGTGTAGGCGGCGCCAGGCTATTGCTAGCCATAGTGCTTAGAAGAGCCCGTTTCGTGCCCTTAGTGTCTATATGTGATGACGATACAAAGATGAAGATGATGGGACAGTCTCAACAGCTACGAGGTGAAACCAAACTCTTTAAGGCGGGTGAGCAGGGCTGTTGGCAAAACTGTTGGGAAGTTGCGTGCCTAGGCAACTACAGCGGCGAAATACCCAGCTGCCGAGACTTTTCGAGATTTGTGAAGACAGGCCAAACCAAGCTAAGAATGACTGAGTTTCTTGGTGTTCAGGCTGTGTACCGGCCGATCGTTTTACTAGTCATGGCCAAGAGGAGTGAGCGAGAGGGGCGACAAGCGAGGGGTTTGTGAGAGAGAGTGGGAGAGTAGAGAGAGCTATCTCGGTCATCAACTGGCATTTGGGCAGCTAGGCAGACCCATCGACCCCTATGGAATATGGGATACCTCCTTCGCTCAGGTTTTCGATGATGGTGACGACTATCGGGGCGACTATCAGGTTCATCTGTCTCGGGCGGTTTCAATTGGCGCAATGCAAGGTAGAAGTTGTAGGTAGATTGTCTACGCCAGGTGCGTACGTTTGTGCGGGCGCAGTTTTATCCATCACTTGTCAGTTTGGGCAAGAGAAGAGGCTCGAAACAACCTTGAAGGCGAAGTGAAGTGAGGCTGTGCCCCAACGTGAGATATGCAGTTCTCTCAAAGGCGTACCTGGAGGCAAATTGTGCCGGAGGCCCTTTTTTCCTTTCCTTCTTTTCCTCTCAGTTCTGTTCATTTTTATTCTCTGTATTTTATTTTATTTTTCGCTCATATCTCTTGCGACATTTTGACAAGCATGAATACCTGCTTTTCATCTCATTTTATTTCCTTTACTTCGGAGAGTTGTTAGAGTATCCTTGTTCCTCTCAACCGATAGTTCTAAGTAGGTAGGTATCCCCGTTAGCATACAACGATATGGCTCTCTGGCTTTGCCGCTTGTTGCCGCGCTTTGCCTCGATCAGGGAACCTCGATAGATATGCCCAGGCGTCCAGACGGGACCGTTCAAAGCCCGTTGCCATGACCGTCTGCTCCTCTGAATCAAACATGGCCAAAGCAGACTGATGAAATGTAAAATCTCTGACGCTGGGAAGGCTTGGATCGGTTGCCAAGGGAGGGATGGATTGAGGCTGTGTAGGCTCGCGGGTGAGCCATACACCAATCAAATGCAAGTGCCAATATGCACTTTAGTTCTTTCTTGTCTTAGGGGCTTATCTCTGATCCAATCGGCCGTTGGACTTGGTAATCCACCCGGCAGAAATGGAATTTCCAGAAGAGTCCTGGTTCGCTCTTGAAAATTGTCATGCCTGTGCCAGACCTGTGCCTAAAAGTACTAATAAGAGGTAAGCTTAGCCTTGACCAGCTTATATAATCAAGCTCATACCTAATACTTAGGTACTTAAGTAGGTACTTACGCTATCTATCCGCTTGTTTACCGTCACATGACCTGGACTCCGACGATTCCAGTGATTCCTGCAACTCTCGTGACACCAACCACCGCACAGACGATTTGTACAGACAATTTGAGAGCAGTACAAATATGAATTAGGTGCATTCCTATGTTACACATGCATGCGTCGGCCTCACAGGTATCCTCATTGCGTATACACTTACGACCTATACACCCAGGGTGGCAAATGCTCAAGGCAGATATCGAGATGAGGCACAAACGTCATTATTACTTGTCTTTGGCCCTGACGAGCATCGCGTCTGTTTCCCAGGACCGAACCTATGTAGAATGACAGGCTATCTAGGAATACTGCTTTTCTTACTGTTCATCGTACGATTTAAAATCATAGCCGTGCCTCCATGCTAGTACGACCTGGTGTCGATGCACATAGGGTACACCAACAACTCTTGTCCATGGCACTATATTTGCACAGCCCTACAAAAAACCACACAGTAATATGGAGTACAGACGCGCCTAGGTCAGTGGGTGTTCAATTGTCGTCGGGATTGACGTACTGGCACAGTTAGTACACGATTCCGCCATTGCGGCAGACTTGGCTTGCTTTGCTTTAATGCAAATAAACATGCTCACACGACCACTGCCATGGACTAGTATGATAAAACCATCGTGGCTCCTATCAGCTTTATTCCTGTTCCATCACTAACCCATCTCAATCGATCACAAAGGCATGGTAATGCTCAGTCGGTATCAAAACCAGCATTGGTTTCTCTTCTACCCTATTTAAGACTGTTGTTGTGATGCACAACGTTCGCTTATACCGCCGTAGACGAGGCCCAGTGTTGGCATTTGCGTATGTGTAAAGAAATGTGGGCAAGCAACTCACTTACGGAAAACATACAGCCGAAGCTAGTGCATTGACCTTTTTATCTTTTTCGGTGATAATTCCTAAAGCCGTCCGGCTTTGCCCGGCAGTATTATTGTTCAAGACACCTACCAATAGACACCGAAAAAAAAAAAAAAATTAAAAAAAATAAAAAACAAAAAAAAAAGGGGACTCTGCATACAAGCGCTTTATGTTTCTGCGTCCTGGCGGTGTTTAAATCCCCCCTCCTCTCTGCTTTCACTGCGGTACACAATAAGAGCAAGCTCATGTTGTCAGAGCGGATAATAGATCACAAGCAATTGCGCGTCGATGCACCTACGTCAGCCGTGCCACCCGCTTGCCTAGTACCATGCTGCAACGAATATAGAAGGCCCGCTGTCACGTAGAATATATATCGTTAATTCCTACGCGGGATTAGCGACGTCGTTTTTTCCCGTGACACCCGCCCGCATCCTCCGACATATGACCGGCTTCAGGAGCACTCTAAAATCGGCTGTGTGCTCCTGATAAGTTTGATGCTTTAAGGTGAGGCAGTAAATACGATTGCGGCACTGAGGACGTCGATGTAAAGTTAACCTAGAACATGCCATGGCCATTCAGCTGACGGACGTAATATACGTTATTGCGGCTGCACCTATGGCTATAGTACCTGTTACGCTTCGCTTCGCTGCCTCTACTGTCCTTGTCAAATATGCCATATAGTTATCAAAAGAAACCTGTAAGTGAACCATCAAAATCCAAACTTGCAAAGGTTTGTCTCATTGGTGTCCCCGCATTGTCTTTTTACTGGCTGCTGTTGCGGTTTGACATACACAACCTTGCACTGCCCCTTGACGTACGCCATTACCATACAACACTCTCTTGACTCCTTGGCCCCAAGGCATAATTTATAAGTCTAAGCATAGTAAAAACACCATTTAAAATATGTAATTTGCCTTTTCTCAAAGTTTGACGTATACCCTACTTCATTCTGACCTCTAATATCTCCACCATGCTCATAGTGGGCAGCGCCCGCACGCTGAGCACCCAGATACGTAATCAGAGAGGATCATCAAGTAATAAGGGGTAAAAGTGCGGCTTGGTCCCGAACCATCCGGAGTTGACAAAGGCAGGAGCAAATACGCCATGGGATGACCAAGTATACCGGTATGGTTTATTGGTGGCTATGCCACGGCTGTGTATAGGCTTAGTCAAAGTTTATGACAGGCCGTGGATGGGCTCCTGACGCAACGGACCCTATACGCGCATCAGTGACTAAAGAGTCACGCCCTGTACGGCGACAATAGGCGGGTAATAGAGGGCGGCGACATATCTTAACACTGTTAGAATGATGTGCAGGTTAGTCGGTTTGGTTGCGGTTCATGCTACTTCTATGTAACGTTGTTGTCAGGTATAGTCTGGCCAGTTCAAAACCTGGAACTGAACTAGCGGAATGTGATTGTCAATAGGGATTCCTTTATCTGTGTTCCTGGCATCGGCAGTGATTCGAGAGAACCAAGAGGGGTTATAGGAGACATGTGGCGGAAAGCGGTCGTCTACAAGTGTCTTGATATTGGTAATACAACGGCTCCAAAAAGAGCTGAAATCATCTTGCAGGTTGCCGAAATGATAACCGACTACCATTCATCCCAGCATTACGCGTTACGCGTTATAGAAACTTATGCATAAGGAGAGTAACTCTCTGCTCATTTAACAACCCGAGAATCATTCACTTGAAGCACAAGAGAACTGGTTTGCGTCTACTTCACGCCAGATCCCGATATGTTCTGGGGGTCGTTCTATTATCTAGTCTAGGGTGTCCATATGTAGTCTTAGCCGGCTAGACAGTGTAATGGGAAGCGGTAAGTCGCCGAATATCAAAAAAATCCGGTAAAGTGAGTGCGCAACAGTCTTGAAACCTCTAACGAGGTCTCGTCTAGACTATGCTTATATCTATATAACGTCAAGTTGAATGGGGTTTGTAGCTGGATGTCCCCTTGATGAAATAAGAACATGCGGATGCTGATCACTAGTAGACAGCACGCATAGTAAGCCACAGTCCTAGGCAGCTGATGACGCCTCGGTGCGACTAGATCCATGCTCCCTGGGATTATGTGTATGTGCCGTTTCTGCCATGGATAACGCATCCTTGATATCGTCAACAAACAGATGCTCGCCGCCCACAAGAGCAACGATGCCGCTCCTTTCAAGCAGTTTCCACACTTTATTCTCGCGGCTCGGCGCGCGACTGAAGAACACCCTGACCCCACGCTCACGGTACTTACGCACAATCTCTTCCAACACCTGCGTGCCAGAACCATCCATCGATGTTACTCCATGGATATCAAAGATGACGTTCCGATTGTTGTCATGGGACCGCAGACGCGGCAGTGCTGGGTGTGCCATGGCCGTCCCGTAGCGCTCTAGCCGACGAAGTCTGCTCTTTAGATCGCCCGTATTGGCAAATGTCAGCGGCTCCGGGATTTTCACAATCAAGCACCCTTCAATGAACTCAACCTGTTCGGGGTGCTCCTCAGCATTGGCGAAACGGTCACTATTTGGGATGCGACCGAGGATCTGGATACGGGGCCGGGTCGCATGACGCACGACTTGCAGCAGCGATAGGCCGATACCAATGGCGATGCCGAGGTTGAGTGAGAAGAAAACGGTCACGAGGAGAATCACGGCCATGAGAGACAGCTCAGTCCAACCTTTAATGCGGACAAAGAACACCAGGTCCTCAGGGAGCTCCTCTATAAGAGAGAAGGCAACTGCCATGATTAGCGCAGAGAGAACACATTTCTAAACCTGGGTTAGCACCACTGCAGGCGGAATGCCAGATGAATCGAGATTAGGGTAATGCGGCGCAATGGACTCACGGGGAGATAGTAAAACCATGGCAGAAGAAACAGTATGCATATGACGGTGATGGCGCTCAGGAAGATGGAGCTCATAGGAGTTCTCCCTCCCGTCGACCTGTTCACCTTACTTCGCCCGTAGCCACCAAAGGCAGGTAGTGCCATGAAACAAGCCCCGACGAGGTTAGCGGTCCCCAAAGCAATCAGCTCGCGATTCGGGCTCAACTGCATACCTTCGATAGTGTCGGCATCGCCTAGGCTTTTGGCAGCAACCGAAGACTCGAAGAAACCAAGCATGCCTACTAGGAATGCCGTGCCCATGGCATCTCGGATGTGAGTCATATGAGATAACTGGAAAGGATTGTGGAAAGTGAACATATGGCCGGACGGGGCTGCCACATCACCGAGAACCTCGACACCCTTCTCTTCCCAACTCAGGGCATGCGCCAGCGTGGCAGAAAGCACAACAACGAGCAGACGATCCGGGAAGTAAGCCACACCGGGGAAACGGGGTTGCAGGCGGCGCTTAACCTCACTAGCTAACAGATCAGCATTCGGTTCATCAAGAGACGTTGGCGCTGCTCTTACCGAAGCACCATGATTACGGCAAAGGCCGCGACACCAATGATGGCTGTGAGCTGATGCCAGTCTCCGAGGTGTGACAGGACAAACTGGAGCTTCTGGACGGTGCTGCCGTGGGGAACACCGGGCACGTCGTGTGCCGCCTTGTTTAAGCCTAGAACGGGGATCAATTGATCGATAAAGATCACTATGCCTATGGAAGAGATGAAACCACGCAAGAACGGGCGACTCAAGACATTATCAATAAACCCGAAGCGGCCAAGGCCCATGATGAAGACGGAAGCGCCGGCTATGCCTACGGCTACACCAGCAACTTGGGCATGCAAAACGCCATTATCGTCTTGGCCATGTCCGAGATCGATGCTGTTTTTCACGATAGAGCCGACTAGCAACGAGCCAGCGGCCTCGGGTCCAACGACCATTTGAGAACAGCTACCCAGGAGTGCATAAACGAAGGGAGTGAAGACGAAGGCGTAGAGGCCGCTAATGGGTGGCACGTGTGCTAAGTTATCGGCATACGAGAGCGCCATGGGGAGATACATGGAGGCCATGGTGATGGCAGCTGTAAAGTCGCCCTGTAGCCAGGACCATTGGTATTGGCTCATCCATGTTAGACACGGAACATAGTAGGAGAGATACATCCACCACGAGTCCTCAAAGCCATGTCGCTCCGCCAAGGCGCTCGACGTCGCCATCTTTTTACTCTTGAATTTGTTGGTGATCTTATTGGAGAATATCCGCCTCCAGGTGCCTTTGAGCGACGGCGCCTCGTCCAGGGGCCCCGACCCCTCCGAGTTAAGCAAGGAATCTGCCTCGGATCCGGTATGCGTATCTCGCAAGGGAGGGCTCGTAGCGCGTGGGGAGAAGGTACCGTGATTACATGGACCATCGTGAGCTTGTTCGTGATGGAGGAGGGAAGTGGTTTCGTTACTCCGGTTACCTGGACCAGATGCATTGGAATGGCCATGACTGTGGGCAGGGTTCGAATGATCGACTGAGAATGATGATGAGGACGAGGACGATCGAGAAACGGTCCGGCTCTGGCGAAGGCCGCTCGGCGTCCAGGGAGCGTGATCGTGCGGTTGAGGCCGCGACGGATTTATTCGCGGCGACGCCATTTTCCCCAGGTCGCACGTGCGTTACAACGTGTTAGATATCTGGTGCAGATAAAATTTGGGGGTTAGCGAGCAAGGTATTCCACATACATATGCCATATGATGCATGTAGATAAACATATAAATCATACATCACACATGGTAACTAATTATATGTTGTAGATATGAAGCCTACCATCCTCTAGATCGTGAGTTGGACTAGGTACCCTACAGTACCTGATCAAAAAATAAATGGGTCTGTAAGTATCCGCTACAATAATCTCCCAGGGCTAGGTAAGATGTCGGTACTCATGTAGCCAGGCAAGTACCCCCTACTAGCGCCCTCTACGGCGGGAGATAAGAGTCATCATATATACCTAAGTAGAGATACCTGCTGCAAATAAGAGTACATCCTGTGAAATCCTTGTCGGATCCACTCTATCTCCTAACCCACCGCCTACATACACGTAGTAGACCGCTAAGCAGCACCTTGGTAGGTATGCAGTGTTAGGCACAAAAAGTTGCCTACTTGGCACCTGCAGTAGTCTACTATCTGGTATCACAGAGTTCCAAAGTTCAAATGTTGTTACTCACTTATAATTCGAAACACAGGAATACCCGGGTTACCAGCCTACTTTAGGTAAGTACTCAACTTGACCTAATTGTAATAGGCGTCTACAAGACCCCTATTGCTAGGGAAATAGCACAATGGCTGAGCATGTGATTAGACAATAATGACAACAAGACACCGCCTTTGCAGCTAAATAAATGTCCTACCTACGGCATAAGCAAGCTGGCAGACAGGTTGTCACACAAACTCAAACTCCTTCTCATACGCCCTGGCTGCTGTTCCAATCGGCTGGATGAGCGTATAACTGCCGGACTGGTTGAACTCCTGCACTCCGTTGATCAGGTAGAGCGGTGTCATTCGGCCGTCCTCACTAAAGAAGAGCTTGGGACGCTCTCTCCGGTAGTACTCGATCGATGTGCCGTCCGTGAAGGCTACCGTTGTGTTGTACGCTAGTGTCTTGTTGTTAAATGTCCATGGCCCTTCCCAATTCCTTGCATATGCATGGGCACCTACACGCGGCCCTTTGAGCCCGAGGTCGATATCGATCATGTAATGCACCAGAAAATGCCAGTTGCCGCGCTTGTCCCGCCAGAGGAAGGGATCCTCACTCCGGTCTGTGTTATGGGGCTCTACTACGAGATCGTACGGCCCGTCGAACCTCTGTGCCGCGTATATGTTGTTCTTTTCAACTGCTAGTAGCATCTCCTTCGTCGGTGTGTTCTGCGACCAAAGTGGCCACGGTGCAGGGTTCGTGACGTTCTCTAGCAGAGGCGCCAGAGGCTCCCATTGCCTCAGGTCCTTCGAGCTGGAGACTGATATCGTGTTATTGAACTTCTGAGACTTGCATGTATCAGGGGTTTCCACGTCCCGGCCAATGCAATATAGTAGATAGCTGTCGTCTGCTGGGCTGTAGATTGTCGTCGGGTTATGGTGAAATGAGCCGAACAGAGTCTGAGCGAACACGTAGGGCCCGGTAGGGCCTGTCCGCGACTCGGCTCTGATAATGGTGCTGAAAGGTCTCCAGCTTCCGAGTCCACAGCCGTGCGCCATCTGGGACGTGATAAGGTGGAAAAGCTTCTCGTCCGTCGGGTCTCGAATGATGTGGCCTCCCCACGATGAGTTCCCAGCACCCTCTTTATAGAAGTCCGGCCCTGTAGCGTTTGTGTGATTGTAGCCAGACCATCTTGCTGCCGGATAGAGGTCTAGTTCGCTGCAATCCTCGGCTCGCCAGCCCGCATCACAGAGGCATTTCTGCTCTGTCCCCAAGCATATCCCATTCAGATTGCAGTCATCGTCTGTCGCGCACCCTTCGGATGGGGTCGCTACAATAGCCAGCAGCGCGAGCGAGGAAACTATAGTGAAATGTCTCATTTTGCCTGTGCTGTAGTAAAAGTTCAACCGCATTTACTCTCACACGGGGATCCGATTAGAGACAACTTTCCATGCCGAAGGGGGGCGGGGCGGAGGCAACCCTATAAAGCGAACCCCTTAGAGGCCGGTGTATGACGTTCGTTCGCAGATTTAATAATCCACGAACGGGAGTACACCACTTCTTGGCCATCCCCGCATCGAGTGTACGTTGACGTTTGCCTCTCGGTTAGGATCGTACTCGTGTTCAATCGGACTAAGAGCGAACGGTGTACTTGATTCCAATTGTATGGTGAAGTCAATTATTAGGAATAGTAGAGAGGCTATATCTCGAGCATGATAGAAAGGGGGGCAATCCTTTAGCCCTAACCGTAGCCGTCATATCGCGTACCTGACAGGACAACATTCGTCATACAGAGGGCATGACAGACATTCATTATTTACTTTACAGCTTTTCCAGTAAGAGACAATACTTGGTCGTTTTATTCTCTAAATGGGTATACTATACCAAAGGGCCTCTCACAAACGACGTCTTCCGAGTTTCATCGACTCATTAAGTTGCAAAATCCTTCAACAACAATGGCAGGTCTTCTAGGCGTTGATCTATATATCCAAGGTCATCGAGAGTATCAAGGGACATCTGGGCATACTTGGTAGCTGCGGCAATGTCGTTTGCCTTGAAGTATAGCCGGGCGAGGATCTCGTATTGCGATGCAATCATGGTGGGAATATCCTCTGCTTTTACCAGCGCGAGTATCTCATGTGTTAAACGTACCGCCCGGGTGCCGTCGCGCTGCGCGATAGCCTCGAGGATCTCATCTTGCATAGTCGCTATCTTCTCCCGCCGGTAATCTGATGCTGCAGCTTCCGTCTTTGATGCGGTGCAGAGACTACAGGTGCATTCAAAGCCCCAACGCCGCAGGGCACGCTGTCTTTTCTCTCTCGGGTGGTTCATTGGGATATCTACAATCATGTGCAACTTTGGTAAGCCAATCTGCCCAATAAGTGAATTGCCGGCGGCAAGGGGCATCATACAAGTAATGGTTATCTCCTCTCCTAGCTCAATTTCTCTAAATGCGACAACCCTCACGTCGAAGCTGGTTGGACTGAACCGAACAAACGCACTGCGCAATTCTCATGTCAGATTCGCTTTCGCCTAGTGATATAATTGAGACTCACTTGGGTTTACAGGCGTGGTTGATCCTCTGTGTAGTATTTGATGAGCCATACAGTTCGTTATACCGGCCTAGGCTAGCCATGAACTTACAGAAACGTTCGGGTACAAGGCCATGTGAGGTTCGTCGCCCAGTGTGTAGGAGAAAGCGTTGGTGCCGATGACGTCCTCCATAATATCGGATGCTCTGGTACTCGATCTGCCAAGTTGGAGCACCGTTTCTGGGTTCGGAAGCTGGTCGGCTGCTCGGTGTAGGAGCTGGTGCCCGTTGTGCTGCTGCACGGATCTGGGAAACGACAGGTCAAGAAGCATGGCTGCCCAATCTGACATGATGACTTCGGCGCGGGATATCTTTCGCGTGGCAACGACGCCTTTCCCCTTGCCCGGCATATCAACAACCTCGTATCTTGGCTGGGCGTCTTCGTCTGTATGTCTACGGGGCAGTTCGGCGTTTAGCATCTCGGCGCTCAACGCGGCCGTTCTAGGCTTCGTGATGATGCTAACGCCATGCTTTCCTTGGTGCGAGTTACTGTATACGCAATACTTTATGGTCGGGTCTCTTTCTGCCTCTAGGCAACTGGGTCGATGTGTCCAGGGTGACCAGTCAACGGGCTCAGGCCCGATGCTCTCATCGATAGGCGGCGGACATCCGAGTTGTGCATCTTTCAGCAAGAGAGGTGGGGGGTCAGTAAGGCAATATTTCGTTCCTATTCCGGTGTTCTCGGCGGCCAGTGTTGGAGACACATCGAGCAGGATCGATACGGCAACAAGGACTTGGGCTGAACTAGCTCTGCGACGGTATCGTGAGCTTCTCATTGTTGAAGGCAGATACGGCCAACTCGACTCCCGATGGCGCGTGTTGCAATGATCGAGTCGTGTCTAGGAGAGGGGAATTGCATGTTTCAATCGGCTTGTCAGCAGAGCAATCGCCCTTACTTATAAGGCCGTTCATTTCCACCATCATACAACAGTCGGAACATGCCCTTTTGTTGAGCGGTGATGAAGTCAAATTAGCCAGAGTCGAGCCAAGCAGCGGGATAGTATCTTTACTATGATCTACCGCTTAGAAACCACTTCCCTGGTGCAAAATAAGCTGTTTCTCGGGGGCTTGGCCGATTGCCTTTTCAAGGTCAAGCCTTTAGTTTGCGTCGCCCAGAGTCTGTCATGGCCCACCACGGCATGTTCTCTATTCGGCGGACACACTTTCAACCCCTTTCGAGTGCTGAAGATAGATAGACCAAGATGAGCTCCTTAGTATGCAGGACCATGCCGATTAGCCGCTCCGTCCGTAGCAGGCAGGGCTTTGGCCTTGGCCATGCCGATCGCCGGCTATACGGGTGTAACACCCGTAGCAACGACGCACCAATGCCGGATACGCTTTGCCACGCCCTACCACGCGGCGCTGCCGCCCATGCGGCCTGGCTCAAACCAGAGGGAGGGATCAAACCAAATTGCTTAGCCCAGCGGATAAAGGCTACTTCAATGCATTCCTGTGGAGCCTCTGTATACATGATGCAAGTTCCCTATTTACGGTATTTGGGGCAGATTTCTGTGAAGGGTAAGAGATCTGCAGGGGCCTTCTGAGCGAAATATCAATCTCTTTAGATTTAAACACGCTTATAACTTTCTCCCAATGCAGTACGGGATTATTGAGATGATATGGGGCGTAGGCAGCCTTTGTGAGATGACCTCACCAAGACGATCTTCAGGAGAAACCAACCGGCTAATATGTTTGACTTTTGCGAAGCAGTCCGACTCCCGCCCAACAGGCACAACTCCGTAAGGAAACTAGATCAGATCACAAAAGAAGTGTCCATATCAGCCACGTGATCGCTGGCGAGGGGTCGCGTAACTTGCTTTGGCCAGATTCGATGCGCTAGCAGCGTACAAACTTCAGCAGTGATATAACAATTGACTCCGGACTAGTCAGTGTATAATATCCCTCTTCGCGTCGGTAAATAGAAGATATTATATTCTGTAAGAGGTACAAGGTGTCTAGCTTTACTAATTTCACAAACGGAGGGTCAATGTCACGACAGAACTACCGTAATTCCTGTGGAGCAGAATTTGAATGGTAGTATCCTCGACGAGGCCGGCGTCCCATTCACCGTGTTCAAGGTCCGACGTAGTTCTTTATGAAGAAAAAGGGCTATACACAACAGTGTTTCAAGAGCTGTCGATGACGGCTGCGGCTTTGGGGCAAGTGCGTCGGAGGCTACCTTTTTGGTTTACTCTTACTTCGACGCGGTTTGCTATTATCTCTTGCTAAACAAGTACATAGTAGACCTATGTGATTCCGTCTCTGCTATCCCGCGTATCTACCGCGCCATATTTGCTAGCACGAAAGAGAGGCTTGCAACTGGAACGCGTTCGGTCCTTGAACAAGGGCCGAGATGAGCTTGGGCTAGTTATGACACTCTACTTAGCTAACTGCATAAATAAAGACTCGGAGGGTCTCATTGATGTACATAGTTCAAGCTACAACGTTGTGCTTACAGGGCATTTTGTGTTGAGGAATCGGACTCTGATTGGCCCAAGCTGTTAGTGCGCACGGCTTACATTGACTTGTCGTTTCTATCTCATAACGATTAGGTCCAGGACGACTTGGCTTACATGTATCGCTGTGCACATGACTTGCTAAGCACACGCACATACATATCAGGTAGGTGCTCAAGAAACACCAGGGACTGGGGCAACAGACTTTGGTAAGAACTACAAAAACCACATCGAAACACCAAAAACCATTGCGATATCGATGGGTACCGCATTGCCAAGACGTTCCCTGCCAACGGAGGGGGGATAGGTAAATGCAAGCCACTCGGCACAACCGAGTCTAGCTTATGGTCATGAGGGCAGTATATTGTGCAACCCCAGCACATTTCCGCGTTGGCCGTTATTTCAGAGAATTTAATAAATCTCTGCCAAAATATATGCACCGTATTTTCTACTCTCAGGTTTTAACAGTAGTATTCAACTGACCTAGCACAGCTCTAAGCGGACTATAATTATGTGATACTTGAATAGAGGTAGGCAGTGGAAGCGGGCTTTACTTACACCAGCACTGTCGCTGTAGCAGAACTGCCCAGGCTTGGCAACCTTGTCTTGGTGCTGGAGAAAAAGCTTATGTTAACATTGCCAGTACGGCGTATACAGTTGAACATACCAAGATATGCATGCGCTTGGTTGGGACAAGTAAGCATCTTATAGATTGTTGCTGCGACGACACCATCTGAGCTTTCCACTACTTAGGAGCTTGTATGTAGTATGCCCCTTGCGATGCGATATACATAGTAGTAATAACAAAGACACCCCTCCCCTCCCCGCTGCAAGCTAGACACTTGGGTACTAGCTTGGTCGACATACCTTCTCCGTCCACTCAGGGCCACCTACGCAAGCTGTGGAAGTACTGTACTTATCTATCTGCCTGCCAGGGCAAATGCCAGGTTTTCTAGAAGGATTCAGCTTGCGGGTAACCCCGCACGCACATGGGCGTGTATCCGGCATTGCATTGCCAGTACGTACATCGCAATAAGCAGCCAAGGCACCGGGTTGTATGAACAAATTCAAGACAGTGTAAGCGAATCGGCTTCGATTTCCCATCTGAACTGGCGTCTGCCAGATAAGACATGCCGTTCTGGTGTAGCGTACGATGGAAACGGGAGCAGAGAACGGAACCCTTAGAAGATATTCTTAATAAGGCCTGCTAAAAATTAGACAATGGACTTCGATTTCTGGCTGCATTACAAGAATAGAACTCGGCCATTTGTTACCTGCAGCCGCAATAGGCGTCGAGATGTTGCTCCAAGCATGGCTGGGCACTGGCGGTGTGGTGTAAAGTATCTGACCAACTATCTGATCACTTGACCAATATCGTCAATCGCCAAATCGAAATGTCAATATGCATGCCATACAAAATCACACATACTCTATTGTTCTGTAAATGGGGGCCGGAAATGTCTTGAGGGTCTCGTGAGGGGAAATAAGACAACGGACAAGGGTAACAAGAACCGGTACAAGCAACTCACCGGATTTTCTTGCCCAGAGCCTATGTACTATACATACGCAAGGGCATTCATATCAGTAATCTAGGTCCAATTAGATCAAGATCTGCAAGCCCGCACACCGAGCTTCTGTCCAAAGCATACTAGGTATGACGGCCAAGGTTCCCAGCAAGCCAGCAATAAATAAAGGAAATCCCGCTGTCGGTTTGTCCGCCGGCGGAATAGAAAAAAGAGTCTTTTCATCTCTTCTTCACCCTTGCATGCGTTCGCCGAGACCTTCCCTCGGCTCTTTGTTCTCCTTCGCAAGATGGCTGGTGGCGTTAAGAAACCGGTCAACATATTCAAGCTCAAGGAGCTAAACGAGCCAAAAGGTGTCTTCAACTGGCGCCTATGGTTCGCCGTCGTCTCCTTTGGACTCTTGGGGGCCGCCCGTGGCGTGGATGAGGGACTGATCAACGGTGCTTTCAACTCCAAGACTTTCCAGGCTTCTATCAACTATAAAAGCTATGATGAGACCGAACAGGCAAACATCAAGGCCAACGTCTCCGCCATGGTCCAAGTCGGATCTGTCGCCGGTGCGCTGATGGCTTTCCTCATTTGCGATCGCATCGGCCGTATCTGGGCCACGCGCCAGCTGTGCGTGCTATGGATTCTGGGAATTGCCATTTTCATGGGACACGGTAACAGCCTGGGTGCTGTGTACGCCGGCCGCTTCATCGCCGGCCTCGGTGTAGGTCAGACTCCCGTGGTCGGGCCTGTATACATCGCCGAGATCGCCCCGGCATCCGTCCGTGGTCTCTGCACGTGCGTCTTCACCGGTTGCGTCTATGTCGGCATCTTATTGGCCTACTTCACCAATTACGGCGCGCAGATCAACATCGGGGACACTACCAATGAGCGATGGGTGAGTCTCAGAAAACCTTATATTCACCGCCCATGCTTCGGCGTTGACCAGGTGAATTTTGTAGCTTGTACCCACTAGTCTCCATATCATCTTCGCCGGCCTCATCTTTGTTCTCACCTTCCTCCAAAGCGAGTCGCCACGATTTCTCATCAAACAAGGCAAGCACGAGGAGGCCCTGAAAACGATGGCGCACATCCGCCAACTCCCCCCGGACCATGAGTACGTCGTCCGTGAAATCAACGAAATTCGGGCCGCTCATGAAGAGGAGATGGAGGCGACGATGGGATCGAGCTGGACTGGCGTGCTTAAGGAGATGTTCCTGATCCCAAACAACGCCTACCGTCTATACCTCGCTCTCTCAGTGCAACTCCTATCGCAATGGAGTGGCGCGGGCTCGATAACGCTCTATGCCGTCGATCTGTTTGCGCTTCTCGGCATCACAGGCACGAACGAGTCCCTCCTTGCCAGTGGCGTGTTTGGCGTCGTCAAATTCGTAGCGGCCCTGGTGTGTGCCTTGTTCCTCGTCGATGTCATCGGCCGTAAGCGCGCCCTCCTGCTCGGGATTGCGCTGCAGGCTATTTCCGTTATCTACATTGCCAGCTTCCTTACGGCAGTGCCGAAGCTGGGCATCGAGGACGACTACGAGCTACCACCCGCCGAGGCCGCTGCTAGCCGCGGAGCTATTGCCATGATTTTTATCTCAGGCTTCGGTTGGGCGCTCGGCTGGAACTCGATGCAGTATCTCCTGACGGCTGAGCTATTCCCACTTCGGATCCGTGCTTTGTCAACGTCGCTTGCCATGACACTCCATTTTGCCAACCAGTACGGAAATTCGCGCGCCGTACCCGTCCTTCTCCTACCCACGTCGTTAGGCGGTATCACGCCAAAAGGAACATTCTGGTTCTTCTCAGCCGTTACCGTTCTCGGCGGCGTGTGGGTTTGGTTTTTCGTACCCGAGACCGCCGGCCGTTCACTGGAGAGCATGAACCGTCTTTTCGAGCTGCCTTGGCACCAGATCGGCCGCCATGGCAATGACGATGCCGATAGATTGGATGTGGCCCTGAACGAAAAAGAGAGTGACGCGTTCGGTGGGAATGCCGAGCATGTGGACGAAGCGGGAGAGAAACGCCCATCAGGGGAGACACGTGTTTAACCTGCATATAACCTACCAAGCTATGTAGATTTTGTAGGCCCGTGCCGTTAACGACTTCTCGAATGGGTTTGGGCCAGCATTATAATTTTTGACCTGAAATTGTACCTAAAGTACTTACCTACTATCTACATTGCCGCGCGACCCGCCGTCCCCCTGGTGTCCCCCTGTTCCATTGTGACTGAACTGCAGATAGGCTGCCGATGGAGTCGGCTAGGTGCTCTAGTGGTACAAATAAGCCTACCAAGAAAAGACGCGGATACGTGCCTGACGAGGTAGACTGCCTACACGTCTAATGGGTTGAAAGCATGAACAACTCGCCTGATGCATCGCTTGTCACGTATAGCCGGCCCGCATCATCGAACACCAGACCCGCCGGACGGATACAAGTAGACGAGGAACATTTTGTCTCGTCTGGGGGGTAAAAGACGTCGATACTGCCCCTGGTGCTCCACGGAGCAGCCGTCGGGGCATACGAACCATCGGGGCCTTGCCCAAAAGGCACCGCAACTACTTTATATCCCGTTGGAGGCTGGCGATCCCAACTGCCATGCATAGCTACAAACAGATTATCAAACTTCAAGTCAAACTTGCAGCCAAGCGGTGCCGAGTGCGCCTGAAAACCGAGTGCCGGCGGCACCGATACATGAGTGCAGGTGTCGTCGTTGAAACTCATGGTTGGCACCTGGACGAACTGCTGACCAACTTGGAAGACGCGATCTGGAAACGCGTTTGGACGCCAGACTGTGAAGCACACGGGATAACCATACCAGTTGTTGTTCGGAGACGTGACCTCACCCAAGAAATTGAGCTCCTCGGCAGGGTTGTCTGTGTGTACGTCTGTCGTTGTGCCGTTGATTGTGCGAGAAAGGTTGTCTGCACTATTTTCCACACCCCAAAGCCTACTGAGTATTAGCATGGAAATCCCGAGCCTCCTGGAGGCGATAGGCCTAGGAAATCGTTTTTACATGTTATTTCCATCAAATGCAAGACCGACTTCGTTGCGGAGTCCAAACCCTGCGTTCCATCCATCCAAGGCATAGTTGTACCCGCTTGTGGGCGTAGAGGAAATATTGAAAGCTTTCACAATCGCTCTTGCTGTCTTGGGGTTGGTAGCAGCCTGGTCGATGTTTGAATTTGAACCATGCGAGACGACCAGCAGGTCAGGACGATGCGGTGGTATGATCAGTGTCCTCGTGGTGTGACCAGACGTTGCCATGCCTGAAACGATCGTTGTTGAGTTTGGATCGACCTTGCCGGTTGCAGGGTCGTAAGTCCAACTGAATACTGACGATGGCGAGCTTGCGTATAGTGTCTTTCCATCTGGGCTCAGGCAGATGCCGTGATTCAGGTTGGCATCAGAAACAAGAATACTCGTGTTGGTAATGCACCCATCGCCATCTAACGCGTGCTGGCTGAGACCGAGACCTTTCTGGACGATGAGAAGACGGCCCTGGCTGTCAAGCACCAAGTCGCGGGGGCTGTGTAATCCATTTGCTATCTTGGTGTAGGACCATCCAGGAGCAGTCTTGTAGGGGTAGAGAGGATCGGGGACCCCGGGACAGGAAGAGAGAAGAGCTTCACTCGAGACTGCTGTCCATCTAGATGAGCATCGAGGCAACTGTTTCAATGGACCAAGAAGTCAAATCTGAGTCAACTTACTGCTAGTCGCCAAAACTGCGACTGCGATCCGTAGCATCTTCATGGTGGAAAGGCTGGATTTCGTCAGCAAGGCCTCAACAACCTGACTCTCTATCTAAGAGTGGCAACGTGAGGAATAGGGAATTTTTGGTCCAACAGCCATGTTCATGCCCACATTCTAGTCGAACTCTGGTCGCGAGACATGCAGCTTCCAAATTCGTGTAGGTGCTGTTTGAGGTGCTGTTTGCTCCTCCCTCGAGGGCCTTGCGCTGTGATGTCATGCTTTATTATGGCCGTCCTTTTACTTTATTAAATTGGGCTGTTTCACACGATTATAAGAAAGAACGTACCATGCTATCTAATCTGCATGGGCTGCTTTACTTAATTACAGGATTTACTGGCAGTTCGATGTCTTTGTGCAGGAGCTTCGCTTCCTGAAGAGCCATCCTTTTACTCAAGTGTTTATATTGGGCTACACAATACATCTGTAGCATGTTCAACGTCGATAGCCGCTAACAAGCGGAAGCCTTGGGCTATGCTAACTACCACTAGCTTTCAGACAATGTATGGATATATGTACATAGCTTTGCACATGCGTACCTACTAGGAACAATTATTGTAAACTGGGTGTTGGTAGCAATAAGGAGAGGCTTTGTGTGATGTGCTAGTGGCCGTTGGAAGGTCTACAGCATACATCCATGCAGGTAGACCTGTTCGGTCTAATCGTACTTACTGAAAGCGGTAATAGTTTGTAACTAGCCAATGGAATCGTGATACCTATTTTCTTAGGGCCAGTTCGTTAAATTCCGCGAGTTTTTTTTTGATTGCCTAAGAAGGCAATCAAGTACCTTTCAAGACGCTAAAGGACACGCTTTGCAATATTTAGTATAGCAAAAATAGGATACATTGTCTATTTTTTCTATATTTGATTTTCTTTAAGTATTTCAGGTCACTTTAGCTGTTTCTTGGCCTACTAACTATAAACAAAGGCTTTTTAGCACAATAATTACTATTTTTAGCAAAAAAAAAGTTTTATAAAAAACTACATTTTAAAAGTGGTTTTTTATAAAAGATTTTCTTTTTAGCAAATTTTAACTATTAACGCAAAAAAATTATAGTAGATAAACTTAACACTATATAAAAACAAGCTATAATATTATTATAGTAATTGTTTTTTAAGCTATTATTATTGTTGCTAGCTTTATAACTGCAATAAATAGCCATAAATTATACTATACTACGCCTTAAAGTGCTATAGCACACTAAACGACCTTAAAGTTAGCTATGTTAATCAAAAAGATAGGGAGCAATTTATATAACCTACTTTATAAGCGTAATAGTAAAGAGTTTAAGTTAGCCTTATAAGTACAAAAGGAACTTCTGCTTTGGCACTATCTAAACTTAGCTGTATTTAGCTAGTAAAGTGGATAAGAATATAGCAAAGAGAATTAGTAGGGGGCACCCATGAAGTTAGTGGGGGGGGGGGCACCCATAGCCCAAATTTAACTAGTGCCGCCTGGCAGACAGCAAGCAGGTCTAATACTTGGTCTACCAATATTACTAGCACTGTATATCAGCCTACTTGAAGTCATACACACACTTACACTAACGTTTGCACTACAATGGCCGCAACACTACTAAGGTAAATTCCGCAAAAGGACATGAGTTACTAAGTTGCCTGCCCTCAAGTTAGTTACTGTTGCAAGCCATATATGCATCAATTACAGTGCGGCAGGTGCCTTCAACTGGGCCACTACTGTAACTATCTATAGTATAACAGGTTGCAAAAGTAAGGGCGCAAGGCCTTAAGGGCAGGCGTTGCAAAAAGTAGGTTGTAGAAAAGGTAGGTAAGTTGGCCACGCACTTTGCGGGGCTGGCGACGGCTGGAGCCAGGTGCTTTTGGGTAGAGGGTGCCCCCCTACTAACTTTATGGGTGCCCCCCTACTAATTCTCATAGCAAAGTCACTTTTTGCAAAACTCGCGGAATTTAACGAACTGGCCCTTACTGAGCAAGTCTTGTACACTAGACTAAAATATCAGATAGGTGCTCAGTAGACTTCAGGTTTGAAATAGGTTTCCCCTCCTCAAATTCACAACCTTTGCTCTTGTGAATGCGAAGCTTGGCATAGCGTTAGAGTCACTACCCTAGCCTCGCGCCAATGGGCCGGTTAATGACCATCCCGGACTCTTCGAGTCAGACTCGCCATGGACGACTTCTCCGACGATGACCTCGACACCCTCAACTTTAACGCGCTTCAGGAGCTCGAAAACACTGCTATTCAGCTCACCCAAGCCTATAAGGCTTACGAGCAACGCTCCATTTCTGCTCCTGCTCCCGCTCCAGCTGCAGCCCCAGCTCCACCCCCAGCTTTGCTAGGACGACCGGAAATTAGTCACGACTTTGACCAAGATTTTGAGGACGACGATTTGGACGATGCTGTTGTAGAAGTGAATGATGCCATTCCTGCGAAGACGGCTTTCGCGCCCCCGCCTTTACACGCGCTTGCAAATGAGATACCTGCCCAATTGCCATCTAGGATAGCACCGCGCCAGCAGCAGCAACTACAACAACGACAACAGCAAAAGCCATGGCGTCCTGTCCCGGATTCCAATCAACATCGGCCCCAGCCCGGGGCTACTGTATCCCGGCCAGCTGCCGGTGCTGCTCCGGCCACGATCCCTCATGGCTCACAGCATATACCAGCCCGTGGTCAAGCACCTACTCATAGCCAGCTTCCGCGTCCTCCACCCCCCCTACCACGACCTGCCCCTTCAACGTCCACCAGATACCAACCATCTCAGGCCCAACGCCAAACTGGGCCCTCCTCTCATGAGATCGCCGCTTTACAAGCTCAGATCTTGGATCTCAGATCCAAGCTCACCACAAGAGATGGAGAGATTAGTATAGTTAGGAAACGCCTAGAGAAGACGCGTGAAGATCATGAGCGTGAGCTTCAGATCATCAAAGCGCAAACGGCAGAACAGCTGGCGAAACAAGAACGGCTCGTCGAGGCGGCCAAAGCGGCCCAAGAGTCAGCCGCCACCGAGCTTCAGTTTACCAGACGGGATTTGAGGGAAGAAATCGACCGGGCCAAACGTCAGGATGGGGGAGGCACTCCGAAAAAGAAAGCTGCTGCTAAAACCTGGGGCGTTGCAGATGGCTTCGAAGACGTTGAAATGGCTGGTAGTCCGACTAAGGGGCAAAGGGGCAAGAATGCCGGCCCCGTTGCTAGCTCTATTGTCGAACCTCCTTCGAGGCTGCTGAGGACGCCGACGAAGAACAAGCGAAAGCGTCCAACTATTGATAGCCCTGTTATGGCTCTTGAGACGGTCTCGGATGATGTGATCATGGTGGACGATGGAAGCACACGTGACACTGATGTTACAACACTATCCATTGCGCAGAACAGCCTGCCTTTTGATGTAAGGATTGAGCAACATCTGATCGTAACGTATCTGGCACTAACATTCGTGTCTAGTACTTGAAGATGATTTTGAATCACAGTTCTGCGCATGGTCGTCCTCTGACATTTGAATGCTTATCTGGGTTTGTGCTTCCATCGAAGCCGAACGAAAGCCTTGCTTCTATCCTGCTACGAAAACTCAGTAACGCTGGCGACGCTGGTGACTCCATCCAGCTCCCGGTACAATTTTGCTTAGAAGTTATCCGGCTGTGGGATTCCTGTAGAAAGGAAGGCTGTGTACGTGTCACCTACCTCTTCCCGATTCCGACTTCTCTTGAGCTTTCTTTCGTTGAGACGACCTTCAACTGACCATGTGGACAGTTGGCACCAATTTCTGAGCTTGTATCGCTGGTTTCGTTCAGCTTGCAGTTACACACGGTGGCTCTCGCACCTCATATCGCTTCCCCTTTGCTTACGGTGGCGATGGAAGCCTGCTATGAGGTTGCTATTCCCCGATTCAACTCGGCTTCGGGCGATCCTACAGACGAAGCATTCATTAAGTTCAGAGACAATATCGACACGAACAAGATCTTGTCCCTTCTGTACCTCACAGCGCTTGGCTGCGCTACGTCAGAACCGGTCGGGGGCAGTCTCTCACCACCGATTGTTGACTTCTGGGACCAGGTGCACATACAATTTGTACTGATGCTCCTGAGTCGCAAGCAACCTGTAGAAGATTTCGTGGCAATGTTGAAATTACTCTGGACGTCCGTCTTGCCCGACAGCATCGGCCCTATCAATCCGGGCAAGACACCAGAGGTGGTGGCGCAATTGTTGATAGACCGAATCTCCATCCAACTCACCGAGATGCCACGAATGGGGATGGACGAGGCGCAACTCCGACATGTGAGGCTCATCGTGCTGCAAACACTCTCAGCCTTCGCCAGATCGCCATTTGGTCTGGCGCAACTGGCTAAACACGACTGGCTCATACCACGGCTGGTGACGCTTCTGTCCTGTTGCGTGGAGGAACTATACGATGGCGACATGCAATACTCTTCGACCAGTAAGGAGGGCGAAAGCGATCAACTCCAGCAGATGGTTATGCACACAATGCTGCTCCTTCACTTCATCGTCACCGGCCCGCTAGGCGGTAATTCCGTGGACGTGTCTACTAAGCTCTCCAAGACAACAGGAGGGTTGCAGAAGTATCTCTTGAGTCTGTCCAGGCTAAACTTTACGGATGACTTGGTGTCGGAGGCCACTGCCGAGTTGGCCCATGAACTATTGGAGCTGGCTGTGACGCCGGAGGCAGGAGAGGAGCTAGGAGTCTTCTTCAGTGGCTGAGGCCGGGTATAGCAAACAGAAAACGGGAGGAATGGTTGGTGCATGAGGGGATTCAGGATCGCAACAGGCAACTTGGACGTTCAAGGCCGGGATGGGGACTATACGGGAGACTCAGGGCTGCATATCATGATTTTGGGTTGTTCATTGAAGTCAAACCATTCAGTCAAACTAGGCAAATACTCACGTAACTGACTTGGTAATCTGCCTATACTATGTAAATATCTACCTGAGTGGGTAGGTAGTTGTCAGCTATTTAGACGCTGGGAACCGACAGTAGGCCTCCATTATAACTGTATGAAGCTTTGAGACCGTTTTAGAATTCTGATTCAAGGCTACATAGTACAGGAGCTTATCCAGTAGATCGGGGCAGAAGTCAGGGGTACAGTAAAGTTATAAGTAGTATTCTGTAGGAAGCCCCGAATGAAGTGCCTATCCAGGTGTGATTTGGAGAGATGTGCATGTTTTTTTTTTTTTTTGCATGTACTGCAGTACTTGGCATGTGATTGAGCGTGGAATTGGTACATAGTACTTTAGGTTCCTACCTGTCCCTACCTACATACCGTCAAGGCAATCATACCTACATAATATATACAGCAGGGGCATATACATATGTGGCTAACAATAGAGTATACCATAATACTATACTATTTAGTAAAGCATAGGTCTTTACTTTGGTAAGGTAGCCACTGATCGATTGCGTAGGCGGTTTATTAATAGGTAGACACGATGCTGCATCATTTCGTCAGTTTTTTACACTTTGGTGGTTACTGGTCGACGGGTTGACGACTGCCAAGAACCAGAACAAATACCCAACTACAGTACCCCCATATCTATACTAGTACCCATTTTACAACCTTGCACTTACTGTAGGTAGGCCTAGGTACCCATTACTTACCTGCCTACTACCTATTACGCGAAAATCCCTGTCTTACCCTGATGAGATGTCTCTCCATCTCTCTCTAACTGAACAAAGTTGAATTGAGGTGAGGCACATACCGACAATACTTTTTTCTCCTCTAACCCCCGGTTCCCCTGATTCGATTCCTAATCCAGGGCTAGGCCAGGCCGGATTGTTAAGATACGGTCGTCGATTCAGTGTCGACGACAAGCGACCAGGCAAAAACAAAAGGTTTACAGCCTGCCTACGACCTACATGTAGTTGGTTCTGTATTCCATACCGCCCCACGCCCTCACAAAGTTGTTGTTGCGAACATAAGGACCTGCGCTCTTCCCCCTCACAACAACAGCAGGGAAAAGGACGACGATATACCATCCTATTCGCTGCATAGATCGCTAGACAGACGCGCCGACAGATATAGTTAACCTGCCGTCATGACGAAACCTCGTCGTGGGGTACGTTTCCCCAACCGAACCGCCAATGGACATTCGTCCGTCGACGGTAGGCGGTCCAGCATGAGCGAGGTCAGTGAGGATGGCTCGGAAAGGTCCCCTCTCAAAACGAGAAGCACAACGCAGTTAGACGATATCAGCGAGGTATGTTTTCGGCCTCGTGTCTATACCGGTCGAGTGCTCTTCTTTCTCTTCTCCCACCTTCTCCGGTCCGGCCGTTCCCTTCGTTCCGCTGACTGACCTTGATGCTTCTGCCTCTGTAGAAGACGAACGAGCAACCGCAACCCTCCGAATATGAGAAAAAAAAGGCCAACTTCCTCGTCCGCACCTTTTGGACCTTCGTGATGATCGGGCTCTTCTTCACCGCTCTCTTCTCCGGCCATATCTACATCATCGTCTGCATAACCATCGTCCAGATTGTTTCGTTCAAGGAAGTCATTGCCATCGCAAGCGTTCCTAGCCGCGCCAGACAGCTGCGTCCGACCAAGAGCCTCAACTGGTATTGGCTCGTTACCACCATGTATTTCCTCTACGGCGAGTCTGTCATCTACTACTTCAAACATATCGTGCTCGTCGATAGGGTCCTTCTCCCGCTTGCTACGCACCATCGCTTCATCAGCTTCGTCCTATACGTCATCGGTTTCGTATTCTTCGTCGCCAATCTCAAAGCTGGTCACCTCAAGTTCCAGTTCACCAACTTTGCCTGGACACACATGGCCCTCTACCTAATCGTGGTCCAGGCCCACTTCGTCATGAACAATGTCTTCGAGGGCATGATCTGGTTCTTCCTGCCTGCCTCGCTCGTCATTTGTAACGATATCTTTGCTTACATCTGCGGCATCACCTTCGGCCGTACCCAGCTGATTAAGCTCTCGCCAAAGAAGACGGTCGAGGGTTTCGTAGGCGCCTGGTTCATGACCATCCTTTGGGGTTTCCTGTTGACCCACGTGCTAATGCGCTCCAAGTACTTTATCTGCCCCGTTAACGACCTTGGCGCCAACATCTTCACCGGCCTGGAGTGCGACCCGAATCCCGTCTTCCAACTACACACCTATACTCTACCCCAGTTGTTCTTCCTGCCCGAGGGCACCAGCTTCTCCTTTACTATGTATCCAATGCAGTTCCATACTGTTGTCTTGGCGTCCTTCGCCTCGCTAATCGCACCTTTCGGTGGTTTCTTTGCGTCCGGCCTCAAACGAACTTTCAAAATCAAGGACTTTGGTGATTCCATTCCTGGCCATGGTGGTATGACGGATAGAATGGACTGCCAGTTCATCATGGGATTCTTTGCTTTTGTGTATTACCAGACTTTCATTGCCCAGCACAAGCTCAATTATGGAAACGTTATGGAGCTAGCCATTACGGGCTTGTCACTAGAAGAACAGATGGAGCTGGTCAGGGGCGTGAGTCGATATTTAGAGAATCAGGGAGCGTTCGGCCCCGAGGTAAGACATACCTTCCAGAGCAAATTCACAGAACTTGAGCAGCCCCATCGCTAATAATTTTCTAGGTAGTCACATGCCTTGACCAGGCCCTCCTTGCTCGCCGCTAATTGTAGGGTGAGGCATTGCCTTTTTATTACTTTAGATTTTTTTTCCGGAAGGGTAATGAGGGGAAAGAAAAGGCAACGCGAGGGGATCATAATGGTGTAATTCCCGTCTTGTCCGACATCGTGTATTCAGGACCGAAAAAGCTATCATGAGAGCTATTATGAGGCATGAATCTCGAACGGTTTCGATGGTGGTCTATTCTCGAGTGGAACCTTCAATGAATCCACAAAATCGCCTCATGGGCCTATCTAGCTGCCTCTGTATCATCCCATCACATTGATAAGAGCGTGATGCTGTCCCTGACGCTCGTTTTCACGGGTGTAGAACTGTTAAGCAGGGCCTATTGGGTAAGGGTCCGACTTACCCACCCAGTCTCACTTATGATTAATTGTCACCTGTTACGACAGGAACTCCCCTTTACGTCCTGTGCACGCTGTCACTGATTCTGCACTATCTACTTTGTATCCAAAGATGGGGTGATGGAAGTTACTTCTGTCACCAGCGTATATATAAGAGGAAGGTAGACTATCGAAAGCTACCCTGATATGATACTCTATCATCGCAGTCCATTCACTAGCCGTCGTATCGAGAGTATCGTACCAGGGTTTAGGGGCTGCACACAATAATGACGGCTCACTAGTAGCCACGATAGGTGAAAAGAGGAGGACAGGAAAAGGCAGCACGAAGGATATTTGGTGGATAGAGTGGGCGATAATGTCGTCGTCGCCGCCGTATCTGTAGCAACATCATGTTAGATTACAATATGATAACCCTACCAAACGATATACATCTTGTCTCAGGCTGACCGCCGAATAGCACAAGCTATTAGCTTAACGTACTTCGACAACGGCACAATGACATTATCTCTCTCCGTATTTATTTATGTGTATCAAGTCGTTCGGAGTCGACCCCCTTGAAGAGGGCTTGACATTGTAATGTCCCGTTCCAGTAACAGCAACTTCTGCAAAAGACAAATATTGGAGCGAAAGGCGATGCGACTTCAGGATAAATTCCTCGTATGCCATTCATTCATTGTTGATGGGGACGCCAGAACAACCCAGACCTCCGATATCTATAACTGAAAATAAACCGATACGGTGGCAGAGAGAAGCATGAGCAAGAGCACAGCATAACATCGAGCTACAATCGGTGTTGCAGACCAAGAGCCTCGGCGCTGGTACCGAGAAAACCATAGCAATAAAGGAAGGCCATTGGGCAAGATTGTCACCGTCATGCAGTGACGCCTCTTTGGTCACGTAATCCTATCGGCTCCTAGGCTCGGTGTCGATCACGCGCTAGAGTTACTATCTTGCCACCGGCGCGGGAATGATATATTAGCCTCGGATCTGGTCTGCTGTCGTGTTACCCGTCTGGTATGATAGTAACCCCTAACCCCTACGGATCACGGATGTGCAGGATATATTGGATGTCTGGCACGACAAGACCATTGGCGCACCAGGATTCCGAGGTGTGACTAGTACTCGGTTTTATAGAAAGCGCTCAGGAAGTGCTTTTGTATCACGTATATGAGGCCGGGTAGATCGGCGAAAGGTATACGGCGAAACTCCCTCATACTGCACAAGCCAATCAGCTTGTATTGGTTGGGCAATAGTCATTCCATTGGTCGCCTGTTCATGTCTAACCCTAGCGTTACTTTCTTGGCTGGTAAATGCTCTCTCTCTCTCTCTCTCCCTCTCTCTCTCCGTGTGGGCGTGTGTGCGTGCTTGCGTGTCTGTATATGCGCATGTGTGTATCTGTGCGTGTGTGTGTGCGTGTGTGTGACACACCATGTTATTTATCCCTCTATGTGTAAACTCTAGAACATTTGTCCCCCCCTCTCTCACCATCTCATCATTATCACTCTGAGAAAAAATCATTTTCGCGACTAGAGCGGATGTGACGCCGAAGCGAGGACCGAAGCTGACGAATGATACGGCGGCAGCCAGCCGAAATTGCCCGGACTTTACCCCTTCATGAGTGGTCTCCTCGCGCCCCTTCGCTTCCGTACATGCTGGGCATGTGAGTGTGTAACGGCGGTGTGGGGCGATTGTAGACATTGTACCAGTATACATAGTACCTAGGTTAGGTAGGTATTGGGGAGTAGCACAGCATAACACAGCACAACACAGCACAGCTGCGAGCGTGTGCCCTCTGCAGGTTGACTTGCATCTGCTTTCCGCCACCCAGCATGCTAGTGTTCTATAGTCCTCTCCGGGTTGCTTCCCATAAGGAATGGCGCTCCTCTGGCCGACCAATGATTCTTTGCCCATAGTATAATCCCATACGTGTGGCACAGGGCCAGTATCATTATCACATTTAAACTTTGCTCATCTATCTAGATCTGGAGACCCCCCCCCCCCCCCCCCATACATTCGAGTTTTCTCCAGGGTGGGGGGTCCATACAACGTCCAGGAAACCCCTCAGGGCAGGGATGAGGGTTTATACATGTTGACTACGAGCCCAAGACTGCTCAATCATTTATTCGTCAGCGAGAGCCAAACTAACTAACCTACTGTTTGGGGACGGTAGGCCCTGTCCTAAGCAGAAACCGGGTACTATAAGTTGTTATGGTATACTAGAAAATCCAACGACGTGGGACGGGCTCTCGCTCCCGGCAACGACGGGAGCAGCGGACAAAGTACCGGGGACATATAAGGTCCGCGGGGCATACTATCGCGCTGAGACATGGCTGCAAATGGTATATTAGTATCCCTGTCTTCATGCGGCCGACCGAGGACAACACTCAACATACTTTGCTGGCGACCAGACATGATATTAAACGTAGTGACACCCGGGAGTGAGTCGGCGATACGGCACACTTGCGGGGTGAATGCTTAAGTGCCTGCATACTAGGCAGATAGCTGGTCCCGGGGTTGTTGTCACAAGACTCACCATGTCAGTCGCGACCCTCATCAATACGTTGTCACGGTACCCGGCAGCACTATATAGTAGGGCCACGTCGGCCAGATTATCAGGCGCCACGGAAGGGAAAAGCCCCACGTAGTCGCAGGTATAAAACGCGACGACGAGTGCGCGGAATGATGCCGGACTGTTCGTTGTCTTCGTGATCGTCGTTCAATACGTAGAGGGGGGGGAGATAGAGGGGAGGCATGTAGAAGCGTGATGTTCTCTTAAATAACATGCTTCGGGCGCTTATCTTTTTATTCGGTCAACGCCCGACCGGCTACATATATGCGTCCTGATTGGATACCGACCGAACGGAACGGTAAGAGACAGGCCGGACAAAGTACGGTCGGTCTAACGCTGAGTGCTGGGCAAGAAGCCCGGTTCCCGCTCCGCTGCCGATCACTACACTAAAACCATGGAAGACAAGTGCTGTAGTTACATGTGTGCGACGCTGCCTACATGGTGCCTACATGGCAGATAGAGAGTAGATGCAGCATAGATTTCGTCGTATTTCCCTGCCAATTTCTGCTGGTCCGATCGAAGCATGCAGAGCGAGCGAGATGAAGCGGGCTTATCCATCACTCCCAACCATTTCTCTCTGTATATGTAATTACGGGCGACAGGGGTAGGTACTGCGCCCTGCTCGTTTTCTTTTATCGATGTCATCACCTGCCCAGCGTTGCACTGGAGGCGCTTGTCGTGCCCTGGTCATCCTGTTCATGTCTCCTCCACGTGTGCGCCTTAAATCCCTGCTCAGCCCTGGCATACCCTACATACAAACACGCAGGCAGCAAACACACTCAAGAAAAATAATAGTCAAGTTTATCCTACTTCATCAGGATGTGACTCGTATGCCTCAGGTGTAAATCTAGAACAGCGTATTAGACAAGGAAGTGAGGGGTCCATGATGATCGTGTCTTACAACATGTCTTGGCAATCACTTGCCTCGAAACACTCGGAATGCCATATGATCAATAGACTTTAAGTAGACATGCTGGCGCCCTTTCTAGACTTTCACCACGGACTTGTCTCGAACTTGCTGACCTTACTTAAATAGCCTGGGATTAGGGTATATAGTAATCTGTGCATAGCAGTCTTTCACTTTCGCGTTTCCCCTATGTTTGTCCTCGCCTGTACTGCTTGGAGAAACATCACAGTTCTTGCCGCTTTCTGCCACAGCTATAGTATGTAAAGGCGGAAACATGGCTCTCGGCGCCCCATCTCGCTTGATGCTCTATCTTCGCCCCAAGCTGGCGAAACTGCTCAGGAAAAAGGGACAAAATGCGAAGACGCGCACAAGAGAAGACAAGATAAACAGAGTAGAGAGGAAAGAGAAGGCGCTGCCAGAGACACTCCAAGGAATCAAACCTACCGAGTATGTTGAAAAGACTACATTTAACGAACAACGGGAGAGCCCCTTTTTTGCAAAGTTGCCCCTGGAAATACGAAAGATGATTTACGCTTATGTGTGGCCGGGAGCCTACGACCACATGTATCACGAGCCTCGGGGACGACATTTGCACTTCAAAGACGGACACTGGATTCGCGCACGCTGCGTCATGTACGAAGAGGATGAAGAGGACACGGATTTCATCCAAGCGCGGATGGACCAGATCAGCTACTCCGGACAAGGGGATCTCCTTCTCTGGCAACGAAGACTCGCCTCGACGTGGGGACACCGACACTGGAGATGTGAGGAAAGGGTACTGTACGGAAAGCCTACTTCAATCGACCGTGCAGATCTCGGTGCTCTCATGGTTGTCTGCAAAAAGATGTGAGTTGTCCCGTTCCCCCCAAAATAGTGCCCATCAATCGGACTCGTATTGACGTCACCAAGAAACCCCGAAGTGATGGAGTCCTTTGTCGAATGCCACAAGCTCATGTTCAACGACCTCTACTCAGCCTACCGCTTCTTGGTTCAGCAGGATACGTCGTATCTTATACGCCGTATCCGAGATCTTGACCTAACCCTTATCGTGCCATTTCACGAGCTTATGCCCTTCGTCGCCATTGGTGGCCCGGACACCGGGGGTAGGGCGGACAAGGGGGCCAGAGCAGAATGCATGCGGCCATTGGCGAAGATTCGCAATAGCCACCTGGGCGCCATCCTGGACGCCCTGGCAGACGGCATCACGTGTCTGCACAGCCTGCGGGTGTCGCTCGACGTCTACGACAGGGGGCCGTGGCGGAAGGTTCCCGAGACGGCCCTCGCGCCATACCTAGAACAACTCCGCGTCCGAAAGAGCAAGACGGGAGAACTCAACTACACAGTCGAGCTTCCGGCCGCGTTACCCATCCGAACACACTACGCCGGAATGCAGACTCTTGAGGACGACGACGACCATGCGGACGACCGTGCAGACGGTAGGAAAGGGTCGGCGGCGGCCCGGGCGTTCAGAGTCGTGCGTCGGCCACCACTGCGGTATTGGCAGTTTAACCCGGGCGAGGTCGACCACTTCACCTGGGAAACCCGCAGCGGCCAGAAAGAGCGACGGCACTGCTGGATCGCGCTGAGCAAAGCGACAAGATTCTTCTCGAACCCGTACCTCACCGACTCCACCGCGAGATGAAACACTATTTGTCGTGACGCTGGCGAGATCTCTCTACATGCCATTCAGCAGCGATGAATGATTCGTTGAGAGAGTCCGTGATTCTTATTACCCACCTACTTATATAGGTATCTCCTGTAGGCGTGTGGCTTTGGTCTAACTGTCAGGGCAGGGATCTCTGCTGCTCCTGCTCTTGCTGACGGGTCGGGTCACATGTGCTGATCCAAATTGGAAGCTCTATAGATGTGTTTCTGCTTGTAATGAACAACCACATGTATTCGAGAGTGTAAGGATGCGTTACCAGTCTGGACCTAAGTACATATAGTAGCAGTAAATACAGCTTACAGATGTAGACACCTATAAAATAGGAGTATTATTACGAGCTTGGCATGGGACGTCTGCAGTGGGGCCTGTTATAATATGCGACCCAAGGTGCTGCGTATTATAATAGTAAGGTGGCCGAGATATACAGCTGTATGAGTTCGTCATCCAAGTCGACGCCTCCTTTTAGATATTTTGGTCCTCGGGTGTACCTTTTGTCCTTTTAACCAACTTTACTTTCCCCTCAGCATAGGCACACTCTTTGCTAGGGCTAGTAAAAACTTATTCTATGCAGAGCTGCAGTCGTTGGTTCTATTTGCATGAAATGAGGGGACCGGAGACCTCCCAGCGCGGTTAAAGAGGTCTAGTTGCCCCAGATAGGGCCAGATGTGGCCTGTACACCGTACACCAACCCCACCCCAACCCGCCCGGAAACGTCGATCAAAGAGCCTATCATCGATTCCCTCCTCCTCTACCGCCTCTCACCTAACCTACGCGGTAGGTATGCGAGTACCTATGTATAAGTATCGGTCTCTGCCCATCTGCTCGGAATACCAGCTGCCTCTTTCGGCTCTCCGTTTGCGTATGCAGGCGCATGTTGGCGGCTAGTGACCACTCATAGAGCACCGCCGGCGGTAGAGTACCATCCAGGCCATGGTTCGGTCAGGGTTTACCAATACATATCATCAAGCAGGCTGCCAGGCTCCTTCACTCCCCCGGGCTAGCTCACTCTCATAGGCGCGCGAGGCTTTCACTCTGGAATGCACATGCTTGGCTTTTTTCTTTCTTCTCATCCATCAATTTATCTATTTAGCTAATCTCAAGCGCAGAGTGACTATGTGAACCGTACACCGTAGGGCGGGTAGGGTACCTAGGGAGGGGAAGGGTGAGACCCGGCCCCTTGTTCAAGCTATAAGAGCAACGGGTGTGCATACAACCTTGTAATTGTGAAGCTTGTGCCTCTTGTTCCTCTTCCTACCTACAGCTAGACTTGTAATCTCCTGTTAGCCGGGACAGCCAGGTGTAAAACAACCCCTAAACATCCTGCCCATACAGATCGACCGATAGGATGGCTTCGCGCAACAAGACGCAAGTACAAGCACAGAATAACATGCTCCCGAATGTGGCGCATCTACAGCTAATGGCCGACCCTCAGCGCGAGTCGACCTTTTTCAGCCGCTTACCTCTAGAGATCCGTGAAATCATCTATATGAAATGCTGGCTTGTCTCGGGATTTCGACATCACGTATTTCTGAGCCGACGTGGCGGTAGCCTTGCCCATTCACCGTGTGTTCTCAAGCCTGGACAGTCTGACGAGCGGAACGCCGAGCTCCAACGCCTGATGAGCTGCCAAGGCCAGAACCGCCGCGGATCAAGATCTCGCTCTTCCCTCGTCGTCGACAAACAATGGGCCTCCCGATTTTCTTCTCCTTGGCATGAACACTGGCCGTGTGAGGAAGAGATGCTACGGTCCGATGAAAGCGCGCCCAACAATGACGTGCATGGTGCTCGTCGAACCCTCTTCCTGCCCATCCTGCTGATGTGCAAGCGAGCGTGAGCCTCCCCTTTCTTATACTTGACCATGCTATCCAGCGTGCTTGTTAAGAACGTTTTCTCATCGTGGTTATTCATTTAGATCAGTCGAAGCACTACCAAGTCTATACGCTTCCGTCACTCTCGTCTTCACGGACCTCGAGGCGGCACACCGTTGTCTCGGACATCCCCTTCCCCATCGACCTAGTAATCTTCTCCGCTCCCTCGTCTTCTCCCTCGCTCTTCCTTACCAGACTCTCCATGAGCAGCGCTTCTTTGCGAGTCCATCGTTGTGTAATGGACCGTGGGCTCGTCTGTGTACCACTCTCTCCAATATGGCGCGCTTTGCTTCGCTATCCTCTGTCGTTCTCCGCCTTGATCTCCTAGGGAGCGACGAAGAAGATGTCGGCAACTGGTGGCGGGTTCGAGAGCGTTGGGCCCTGTGCGCTATACGTGGCATCCTGGCCCGGCACCTTACCGTCCAGCTACCGGCCGTTGCTCACCCTGACTGGTCTCGACCTTACCAGTATGTCGATGGCGACCAGACCCCCTTTCGAATTGAGAGGTATCCTAAGATGCGATGGGTTTCCGTAGGGGACGGGCGGCTGATCGAGCCTTTGGTTGATCCCCCATCCACCTCGTTAGAGGATCGACTGGACGGGTCCGGCCATTTCAAGTTGAGGAGAGCAACAAGAGAACTGAAGGAGTTCGTTGCGGGCATGGTATCCGATTGAAGGTTTCTAATTAGTCTGAATCGAATCTTTGGCGAACGACGGTCCTGCTTTCGAAGTTAGATTTCACACATTACTATCTCCTACGCGGTACCTATCTGTTACTACTACCCTTGAACGTGCGTCTTGCGAACTTCCCAATCACGGTCTACCCGTATGGCCAATCCTCTTGGCTTTCTTTATTTTAGGATCGATTCGTCGTGAAGGCAGTGTCGAAAGACCCCCGTCACTCTCGTTTGCGTCCCTGGCCACAAACCTGGACCTGCCTCGGACTCTCAGCTGGAAGACTCGTAATAACAATACCGCGAGCTTCTTTGCGATTCCGATCTCTCAGTGCGGGCTAAGCCTCCTTCCTCGTTTTCCGGCGCAACGTTGAAGGAATCACCCTTGGACGTCCTGCCATCAGAGGTCTCTTGACCATGCCCCGCGCGTGGGACATCCCCTGATACCGGGTTGTCGTCCATTGCGAAATCTCCACGAGTGAACAAGTCGGTATCACTGTGTGATGTGGTAGTTCTCAGTTGGTACTTGGAAAATCTCCCGAGTACCGCCATGGCCCACGTTCGCTTGCTGGACCCTATTATTGGTGGCCCATCGCCGTAAGGACGGCATGGCATTGAACAGTTGAGCCTCGAAGCAAAGGACGGTACGAAACGACTGATTAGGGGCTGAATAGTTGCTAGCGCGGCGGTGACGACCCCTGAAGACAACTCGGCGACCGACTAGCAGGATGATGCTGCCGCACCGTAAGTCAGATCTCCATCTGATCTGCCTAATGTCGTCACCCGAACGATCGATATAGCCGAGGTGAAGCTACCGATGCCGAATATGCCGAATAATGCCCACTTCTGTGTCTTTGGCAGATTAGGCCTCCAAATCGCTGGCATGGGCAAGACAAGAGTGATGAAGTCTGTTACCAGAGTGCCCACGGCATTCAAGTAGACCCCGATGAACTGATCCCGGCACCTCGCCTGGGTGTTCATATCCCAAAAGCCCTGGACCGGGAGACACAAGAAGACAACCGAGAGGAATTGGCCTAAGCACCAACCACCGATCAAGAAGATGGCCACTAAATACGCGATCCTCAGTGCGTTCACGTGCCGGAAGACGCGATAATACTAGAACAGAAACGTCATTTTGATGAAGAACATAGCTGCGTTGTAGAATAGCTCGTTGATCCAGAATAGCTGTACGTCGAAGAGGGGTCAATCAACACTTTCATGTAGAAAGCGGCATCGAGAAGACTGAGTAATCACCTGAAGGAAGCGAGGGATGTCCACAGCTGGGTCCAAATCATATATATGTCGACCGAGATATTTTTTTGAGTTGATGCTTTGCGAGACGTTCATGCCTATCGTGAAGAACTATGGAGGTTCCGCCTTAGAAGATATTCGTCACATTGCCAATATAGAGCAAAGCTAGGTAGTTTTCATATCCCGAACATACCAGGGACACCGCCGCTATCCAGTCATCGATGCCCGCCTGGTGGGTTATGATACGACGCGTGTAGAGCCGGGCACATACTGCTATGGTAGCTAGGCTGTTCGTTATCGCCCCGGCGAGAATGACGATGTGTCCCTTGGAATCATGGGGGAGCGCTGCCGGGTCCATGGCATCGAAGAACCCGGCGGTCAGCTCGCCGGGAGCCAGACAGACTCGGGGGATAAGCGGTAGTTGTTCTAAGGCGCACCAAAATAATGTATGCCGACGAAACATCAAAACGACCGCAAGAATAGCTGGTGTTCTGGATGTTCCCTCATTTTTATTTATGAGGGTTGAAGGGCTTTGAAGTAACCAGTCTCGACTGGACCAGCAATAAGAGGAGATGGTTGTCCGCAACGAATATAAAAGGGAGAATCAAAAATTTTCTCGAGTGTCTTCACCATGTTTGAATGGGGAAATGCTTGCGCTCTGACGACACGGCCGGTTGAAAAGTTCTCAATTAAGGCTGAAACCCGGCACATGAGGCTGGTCCACTACCATACTGTAGTATCATGGGCGTTCACTTTCTACGTACTAGTTGAATTGGAGAAGTAGCGTTTATACGTCGCGTACACCTTTCCCTTCATTTGCATGGCTTGTTCTCTACCTACCTACCTCTAGTTAGCTTGATTACCTTACCTGACTCTGGGGGGGGGGGCTTTGACCTGGAGCTCAGGCGGACGACGCATGCAGCGATGGGCATAATGTTTTTCATGCACACGTCTCGACTTTGATGCGCTTCAATCAATTAGCTTCGCCCCCGGGACGACGTTCCAATTGCAACCCTCAGGGGACAGGGGTTCGTCCCGTCTCCTAAGTATAGCCGGCGTTACGCATCCTGGATCCGCTGCACGCACGGCAATGGAATTGCAAGGTGGTATGCTAATATAGTACTAAATGGACAAGCGAAGAAGAAAAAGACCGCTCGGGATAACTTGACTGGGTCGCAAAGCACGTCTGTATTATTAGCGGCACGTACTATAAGACGCCAGCAGAAAACCTCAGGACGTGAAGACTCGATGCGAGTATTGACTTTATTCTTCAGAGTCATAACCGACTAATACCTAGGCTAACTGATGTCCTTCGGCTCTCACAATGAGAATTCTAACTTGCCAAGACGAGGGGTAAAGACGAAGGACACAACACGACGTCGATTATACTGAGAAGCAAACAGAAGAAACCATAACAGCCAAGCCGCGCCGACAAACCGAATAACACTCCTGACTATACAAGTTACGATTAATTGTGGATGGTACATATGCAAGTAACGGTTGTTAGGTCAAGCTGAGGGCGATCCCAAACTTCCTAGGTTAGCCTGTCCTCTAGGAATGCGGGTCATAGGTTGCTGCATAAAACAGAACCTAACCTCAAATTGAGCGATTCAGATGCTCATCATTTGCCTCTCTGCCTCATGATCGATCATGAGTGCCGAATAGTTATTCAACTTCGGTTGCTCCCAAGTAAGAGAATAAAAGGTTCGGGCGGACGTGCCGGAAATAAGCCGTCACCTCCGGAAGTACAACCCCTCCCCAAAAGATATGTTGGCCCTGAATTTTTGTTCATCTCTTCTGGGCTCCAGGGAACTGGATTCATCCATATCTGTAAATCATGATATGTTTGTATGTACGTTATATGTATGTAGTCATTCAGCTCGGTACTTACGAGCTCTGTGCAGCTTTTTGCATGTGGAAAGGAGCCTTCACGTCTTGCCCAAGTCTGCATCGCTATCAAATTTACATACTAAGTAGTCAGATTCTCGTTGGTTGGTAAAATTACTCACCTTCAATGTGTGGGATGCCTGGGCGGCTAAACCGGCATACCGTATACCCAGCACTGTTAATGGGCATGTGGTGCCTGTCCAACAAGACACAGCACAACGCATTCAAGGGACTTCACATTTGCTCGCCTGCATATACACTACGTAGATAGATGGGTGTCTGGTGCTTCTAATACTATGTATAAGATATCTGAATGGGAAAGGCTACGTCACCTGCTTGGCGTCTGGATATTCGATTAGAAGAGGCCGAAAAAGTTCCCGACCCGCACCATCTACTCGTCCAGGCCCGGTTAAGTAGACCCATGTCGGGTATCGCGCGCCACCAGTGGGTCTGTGGCTAGTGAAGAACAGGGCATTTAGAGCGCAAGTAC
>Ga0247782_1000216_pt1 | contig 64480 bp, 46 predicted proteins | sample UWRJL019104C5_FD_179928 | JGI IMG/M metagenome (GOLD analysis project Ga0247782, IMG submission 179928) | Plant litter microbial communities from Arlington Agricultural Research Station in Wisconsin, United States - UWRJ-L019-104C-5 | ecosystem: Environmental > Terrestrial > Plant litter >... | reverse complement strand
TTTTTTTTTTTTTTTTGGAAAGTGATTCTCTTTACTTTCTTTTCTCTTTTTCCCCGTTAAAGGGCCTTCTCAAGATGTCGTTTTTATCTGGGGACGTAGTATTGATACCTCAATGTATTCCCTGCCGGGCAGTCGATCAGAGTTTCGCTGTACAGGGAGGTACCAGTACATCTGTAGGCGCTACCTACAGGTAGGTATAGCTCTGAACAGAAAGGGACTACCACCCCCTGATGCAGATGCCGTGAGCTAGAATTTTGAATGCATGCTATTAAAGAGCACTTCGCTGCTCTGGAATCTCCGTGCACTGTTCCTGGCATGCTTCATCCTGCTCCAGTCATGGTTGAGGTTGAGTGTTTGGTGCTGCAACGTGGTACCGGAGTATTGCTAGGTTTTATGGCGGTTGTCTTGGCGATTGCTCAGGGGAGCACTGAGGGGAATTTTGTCCAGGGTAGCCACTGGACCCCGCCAATCCCCCGATCCCAGATTTCCATGCATCGCCATCAGGAGAGATAGAAGCGCCAAGTAGGGTGCAGTAAGCAAAGTTGCGTCAGTGCTTGGTTGGCTTTGCTGTCTGTCCCGTCTCTGCTGGCTGGCATTTTGGTGATTGGATCGCTAGAGGGCACCGAAATCCCAAGGACGAGGTTTTTTTCCCCTAATGGTGCCTCTCTGCTGGGCCTGCGGTTTTGCGGTCTTGCGGTCTTACCTGTTCCCCATGCCCGAGCTCCCGTCTCGTGCGTGGTATAACTGCACCATGCATGAAAGAAGGACCATCGTCAAGCAAAGAATAAAGCTTAGGAAGAGCTCCAGAATTCCAAGTCGGCCCCGCGCACTTGCGTATAAACATAAAGATGACAATGTCAAGGTAGGGACAATGTCAAGGTAGGGCCCAGAGAACAGGAGAGAAGGGAATTCTGTATACAATAAAAGAGCAACTTACGGCGGGGCTGGATTGTCTATAGTGATGATGGGCCTGAGACCATCTTTCTTCCTCTTTTTGTTTATCGCCGCGCTCACGGCTGAAACTGTGTTATTGGTGCTATGCCCGTTGGCACCGGCCATCGGGACGGCAGTTGATGGTGCTGTCGGTGTTGCGGCGGTCGCGGTGACAGCGTGGACATCGGCCGTCGTTTTTGATGCCGATGTTGGCATAGGAGCAGGTGCAGGTGCAGGCCCTGAGGCAGATTTTGTCACGCTCCTTTTTGCGCCATTCATATTTGCGACTTGGTGATTGGCTAAGCTCGAAGGAAGCTTGGAGACTCCTTTAAACGTCGATGGTAGGCGTAGCTACGGTAGAAGCTCCCGGCAGCGCGGATGCTTTATTGTTGAACGACCTTGACGCCCGCTCAAATTTTCGAATTTGATGCTCAGGAAAGTCCGTCGCGAAACTGTGACAGGATGGGTTGAAGTTACGGGAAGGGCCGGTAGTTTCTGTCGATGAGCAATGACGAGTGCGGCGCAGCAATAATAAGGGTTACTAAAACAGTAATAATACGTAGGGTCGAAAGGTCGTGAAATGCGCCCGTCGAGAGAGTGTCGAGAGACGGACAACTTAGTACCGTCCTATACTATAGAAAGCAATGCCTTGATTTGTAGCTAATGGATAAGCGGTGGCGAAGCAGTCGGGGGGACTTGGTCGGAAAATTGATGATGTACAACTGGGTAGATCGAGGACTGCTTGCCCTCTTCTGCTTCTTCTTTACGTATTATGGAAAAAGTGGATATTCGGCGCCCTGCGTATGCATCGACCAAATCGAACAGATTCGGTGAGGAGTCGGCTGTTTGGGTCGCCGAGTCGACAGATTCGAGCGAGAATGGCAGCCGGAGCGCGCGTCTAGCATATACAGCACTAATAAAGTATCGTCGAATCTCGACTCTCCCGTGTCTGCTTCTGCAACTGTTCGAAACACGGTTGAATGCGAGGACGGCGGCGCACGACGGGCTGCTAGGTAGAAGGGAGTTGCCGGGTCGGCTATGTCTCACCCAGGTTGAGGAGACTCAAGCCGATTGTCGGTATAGGAAATAGTTTCATGTGTGTATGCGTATGCACCTGCAGGACGGCGTAACGCTCAATAATTCGAGTCAGCTCGGAACAATTGCACTCTGCCCGACCCCGATATTTGAAATCACAAGTTCAAAAAGTCTAATTAGAGCACGGCTATTAATGATGATGATATTTCTAATGTCCTTGTATGTTCCTCTCTGTCTACGGAAACAAACGGAATGACACTCATGCTAACACGATGCAGAAATTCCCTTGGAGTAGGAGATGTACACGATGATCGAACTGGCCGTTGATACCTGAGCTGATGCGAAAAGGTGATACATCAACCCAAGCTAGATACCCGACTGCAGGTGTGCCTCGCGGGGTGAAGATGAATTGGCCAGGGGTGGTGCAAGGGTTGCTATAGAGACTGGGTATCTGGAGATCGGGGAGATAGACCCCCTCGACACCTAAGCGCTGTCATAATGAGGGTGTGTTTCTACAGCAGTTGGACTAGAATCATCCACGGCAACCTTGAAAGTTAAGGAATTTAGAGGTTGTGAGGTAATGTAGATTGGCATGACTGAGCCTAATAATAGAAATCGTAGGTCAACGTGGAGGGGCTCTTGGAGCAACAAGATTGTCCCTCCGCCCAGGAGCTGTTGCTATCCTGTGTTCCAAGTAACCCTCGAACACTAAAGGCTAGAACAGGGAAACGATTCGCCCAGCCCTCTCTCATCCACAATCTAAAGAACCATTTCAATCTTCGAACTCTATGTGTGTATATAAGTACAAGCCATGTGCCAACCACCGATCTTCTCGTTGTCCCGTGGCCGTACAGATTGGATACAGATAACTCTCCTTACACCAGACCGTCCTCATTGGGCAATCCGAGATATGCTTTATTGCACAAGTATTGTGGTACCGAGATCTCAAGTTACATGTGCCGTCACTTTGTGTCCTACTCATCGACTGGCAAGCGTGAATTACCAAGGGAAGTATGCTAGGGTTAAGCTAATTCAGCAGCAAAATACACCGGAGCCGGGTCCTCTCGATACTACCTGCCCAGCCGAGATCTTATCACGAGCTTTAGTCAAATGACCACCTTATCTTTAATACTCTATATTATGATAGCTTCTATAAACCCTTCGCAGTAGTATAGTACCTGCCTACATCGCGGTAACGAAAAAAGTACCTTACCTACAACCCCGTATGCTTTGCGGGAATTGTAGGAATCGCAAAAGCTCCGACGAGTGACGACACCATGCAGCTGCCAACAGAGCCAGGCGAGCGCGCATACAGTAAGTATTCGACGACGTGCACCGTTTGATAGGGCTACATACACACAAGTCCTGCTTTTACCTGCAGCTTTGGGAGGAGATACTCGAGTTTTTTCTTTGTGGCCAGGTAATAAGATAAGCCCACTCTGTCGCCACAAACCAGATAGCTTTGCGATTGCATCATAGGTACAGATATACAACAGCTGCATTCTTTCCCCACAACTTAAGAACAGCAGTTTCCGGGGTTGAGCAGCTGCTGCGCCCCTCCTAACCGGCTCGGGTCACCATATCCGAGCCTTCGCTTGTTTGTCGTGAAACAGAGCCGCTGAGCATATTAGAGGGCCATTTTCGCAGTTTCTAAAGATGTTGTTTGTACTATACGTACATGTGCGACCGAAAGGTCCCGACGATCTTTGGACTGTGTTGTGTTGAACAGCTAATCGTTTGCATTTGCCGCGGCACCTCACAGTTCTGACCTATCTATTGTGAGATTCGAGAAATGGGATTTACGGCATTACGGTATATGAGATCCTTTGTTCCCGGTGCGAACAAACGGATCTATTGCCAAACACACACAAACGGCTTTCTTGGTCGTTTCTATATACTAGTTCGCGTGATGTATAGCTCCTACATCAGTTACCTCTGTATCCGTTCACACTTTATACCTTCTTAGTACTAGTTAATGACAAAAGCATCTCACCTATAATATGAACAATAATGAAGTATGTTGTAAACGTAACCCACTTTGCATGGAGTTCGCTGCTTGTTGAAGGTATTCGATGTTAGAAATATCCAGACAAAGTCTCAGATGCATAAAAATAAGCATAACCGAGTGTCTCAATATTTACGTCCTACCTAAAGCTGCAGGTACGTAGAGCAAACTCTATTAAAGTTCACCGGGGCTTTCGGACTGCTCAGCCGGCGTCCGGATCAAGAGAAATTCCTCCTGTCTTCCATAAACCCATTCCCAGGATTCCGTCTCCGCATCCCAGTACACATCCTCCTCCTGCGCGAACTTGAGCGTGCGGTTCCTCTCGGGCACGAAATGGTCCGCGTATAGCTCGATACTGTAGTATGTATCCTTCAGCAGCGGCAGATCACCGAGCACTGGGACCCCGTCTTGGAGATTTGTCATTCCTGGAGACATCGTCAGCCTTTACTTTCAAACAAGGGATAGGAGGAGAGGGTGGTGAAAATTACCAATTACGGTGCCGGCGGAATGGCCCCATTCACCTGTGGGGTGACAGTATATCTTGCCCTCGATGCCCTCATCATGCATCTGCTTCAAAGCAGCTTTCAGAATCTCATTCCCCGTCTTTCCAATCTTCATATTTTCCCTCACGATGTCTTGTAGCCGATTGACCTTCTTAAGACCCTCTATCATTCCCTTCGGGATATCGTCCTCTGTCTCGCCTGGATACAGGACGTAGCCCAGGTGCTGAGTATCCGTGTTGAGGCCGAGGGCTGTCACGCCAAAGTCGGTGTGGATGAGGTCGCCATACTGAATAGATCGATTAGAAGACGCCTTAAATTCGCTCCTTGAGAAGAATGGCTCCCGTGCAGGGAAGCCTTCTTCTGTCATGATGTAGACACCAGGTTGGAACCAGGTTGTGTAGTTAAGGGACTGGATCTTTTCGCGCATCCACCATTCGATGTCCTAATGCCAAAGAAGCACAAGTTTAGTTGTTAATTATCGCTTTCTATTTATGTTATGGTAGCATAGAAGAGGGTGAGAACAGCGGGAGCAGCCAATTCACTCACCAAAGGCGTTGTCTTCCCTGGCACGATAACCTTCTCGCTAAAAGCTTCCTCGATGATTGCCCAAGCAGTTTCCTGCATGCGGCCATACCAAGGCAGCCTACTAGGCACCATCGTGGCGACAACCTCGACCGGCAGCATCGGCTCCAGCACGAAACGGTCTGCCCACTCTTGGCCGAGCGCGTCCGAGATCGTGTCCAGCTCACCGGCGTGTAAGCCCGACGCGAACGCGATCTCTGGGTGTGTGTTGAGAGCGATAGAGCGCGGCTGCTGCTCCGAGAATATCTCTTTCAGATCCGTCCATACTTGCGCCGTGTTGTCTATCCACGAGTACGAGCTCGGCGCGTCATTCTCGGGCGATCCCAGGAACAGGTGCGTCGTCCGCCTTCGTGCCGAGAACTGTACCGCGTCTTTCAGCGCCCAGAATACGGTGTCTTCAGCATATTCACGCTGGCTCATCTGTTGATAGGAACATAGTTAGTTTTCTTCATCTTCGTTTTATCCTCCAATGAAAAAGCGAGAGAGAGAGAGAGAGAGTGTGAGTGAGTGCGACGAGCGGGTCACCAACCAGCCAGGCGTCGACGCCATATTTGCGAAGTAACCCCGGGATCAGTTTCTTGCGCTCTTCTGTCCACGAGTTGACGATATCGGCTTGCTCTTGTAGCCCAGGCAATGTCTGAATCTGAGGCACCTTGCGCGATGACTCAGCGGCCGCGGCAATGCCAATGCAACATGAGGCCAAGAACATAGATGCGAAACGCGATGCCCCCAAGCCCCGCATTCTGGTGGTTATTCTTCTCGCTTACAGGGTAAGCGACTCGACTAAATGTTGAGAGAATCGTGAGGTTATCACCAAGTCGGTCTCTTAATCTTCTTGTATCTCTTCTACAGAAAGCCTGAGATTGCTTACCGGCTTCGACATTAGATAGCAGGCAACAAAATAAAAGGTGCCGGGTTCGCCGGAATGGCCGTAGTGGACGAACTTGCCCCATCCTTACTCTTTTCTTCATCCTTGCCAGTGGGCACTCACTGGGGGAGATGCTTGGCAATCTCTCTCCATTTTCAAGTCTTCAGCAGAAAGAGCGCAACAAACACTACAATGGAACAGTGATTGGTGACATATCCAAAGTATAAAAGAATTCAAATCTGATAATACAGTCTCATATATTCGGCTTCAGGCGTCTGTTTCATCAGTGTCAATTCTCATGGTTGTTATCAAAATGTGCCGTAGATTCTGAGCAAAAGCACTTCCCGTTGAAGCATGGATTCCCATAGCCACCAGTCAAGACATCCTCACTTTCGACAGAAACTACAAAGGCGATGTCGCCTTCGTAATAATAGAGCTGCGTATATATAAAATTTCAAGACAAAAAATTGTAGATTAAGTATAAATACTCTCATAGTGGTCCTAAGTATGGCATACAAAATCGTCATATTCTTGCCCCCCTCCTTTATTATCTATCCCGCTTCAACGGTCCAATGTCATGGCACCAAAGTCTTCATAACCCTTTTTTTTCGCTCATATTTCTTTTTTTGCCTACTTGCATGCTGCGGATCTTTGTACGCTACTTACCAGAGATTACTGGATAGGTAAATCAGTTCTTTGAGTGGGACTACCAAACCATCATCGGCCATCGGTACCTTACGTTGAAACAGGGTATGCAAAGCGCTGATATATAGTGAGTGAGCCATATTAGTGGCCATACATTCGCATTATGGTCACAATATTTCATTTTTATTGACTCATTTCAGATCATACTAGAGCTATGAGGACAACTCTAAAGAATATGTAGTAGGTAGGCTGTGCTGAAAGAAGGTCGCATGAAAGATTCTTAGCTGTTGGTTTGCGTGCATACAACATCCATGACCCACTCCGTCCATCTCCGGGTTTGAAGTCTTGAGTTTCATACTAAGAAGTTATTGTGATCTATACTTATGCGATTACAGCATTTTGGTTCATATATATACTTTTCTTTTGTTGGATGGTCTGCACTTCTTTTCATCGGATCTCGACTATGAGTGGCCAACCTACTTCACATTCTACACAACTTATTAATATTCCATAATGCTGGACCTGAGTGCATCTCGGATCATTTCCGACCTTTCTCTTACACAGAAAACCAATTATCAATTCACCTTGGAAACCTCCTACGGTCTTAGTGTCCAAATAAATCGAGATGCCATTCAGAGAACTACTGTCATCACTAGTTTTAAGCAGAGTACTACTCTCAACAGCGATATTAAACCCCAGACGTCAGACGCGTCACGAGAAAATCGAAGCACCACCGATAGCCAGCCCAGCTCCTATAAATACAGACTATTTCCCGACTGGGGAACCGGGTTCCTATGGTACGATACGGAATGGCCCGGCACTCCCGAAGGCGAGAACCTCGTAATGGAGGATGAAATACTCGCACGTTACGGGAGCGCATTCAGCGAGGCCTACGAAGAGTGGGTAGCTAGATACACAAAGGCGTTCCGAGAACAGAGGTGTGACTGCGGCTCGGGTGAACATCCTTTCCCCGACGTGGCGGAACGCAAGGCGTGGGTGCTGGACGGGATGATGTTGGCTGCTTGGCTGTGTCACCAGTCGGATGTCGAGAGCGTTGAGTATTCGCCGGATGACGCGACGGTCTTGTTTGAAGAGAAGAAAGGGCTTGGCGCGACTTTAGGGCGGTTTTTAAAGGAGATTGATAAGTATCTCACGTGAGAGGTCGGATTTCATTAGTATATAGAGACACACCATGTCTCTATGTGCAAACATACGTGGCCATGAAGTCGAGAATTCTGGGCCGGTTGGCATTCTTGAAAGTCAGGGACAATAACTTAATGGTATGCTGTTAACTCTAATAAATACCGAAAATAGAAAACTTTGACTTCAACACTCGCATTTTAAGGCGCTGTAAACCTCCCAGGAGATCCCAGAGACTCCTTTCGAGGGCCTCACCGCCCATGTCCTGTGAACCGCCCAACTCTTAGAGCCCTTGCTTTCCCATACTACCTTCCGCCTTTTTTTTTAGAGCCCCTAGTATCTACTACTACGGCCTCATATTTTACTGCTTTAATTCTTATTCCAATCTTATTTGACCTTCACGAGGTACGTACGTGATACGAGTATTAGGTAGACTGTCGTAGTAGAAGTAAAGCTCCTCCCTACACTATAGTCATCCTGAGGGTTTCTTAATTCACTGCCAGTCGGTCATACCTTTCACCTGGGTACATGCGACCAAACGCACTTAAGCCGGCGTATGTGCCGAAATCATTAGAATAGTTATCTCTATGTTAAACATGGCCGCGATAGTGGGACCAAAAATTATAGAGTTTAGTATTTGTATGCGCATGTATCATGGTATTTGCAAAATATCTACGAAGAAAGAACGTTATCATCAAAAACTTATCCCATCAATTTCTCATCCTCCTCCCCTTCTAAAATGATCTCATGTCCGCTTCCTTCGTAGATCAAGAACGACGCAGCACATCCTAAGGCCGCAACGCCGGCAACCGCCCACCAACTAGCGCCAACCACACCAGCTTCGAGACTCGCGCCGTACCACCAGCCTCCCACGACGGGTCCGACGGTGCGGAAACCCGCCGAGACGCTCTGTCCCAGGCCGTGTACTAGTCCGAGAACGCTCGGGTGCGGGCTGCAGTTGTTCAGGAGGATGATGCTCGCGGGTAACGTGACGGTGCGGGCCATGACCTGGAAGACCTGGACCACGGTCATGAACATCCAGATAATGATGCCAGAAGCCGGCGCAGGGGATTCGGTAGCCGATGGTAAGACGACGAGGTACGGAGCGAGGAAATAAGCCACAGGAAAGAGGGCCATGAAATATCGGAATCCGCGCAAGGTCCCCAGTCGTGCGTGCACGGGCGGGTAGGCAAAGACCTGAAGTACCATGCCTAGTATACCCAGGATTGAGGTGGCGAAGCCGACTGTGGCGGCCGGCATTCCGAGACCGCCGGTAAAGACCCACGGGAGCGAACGCACGGCCGTTTCTTCCAGAGTAGATCGAGGGCTAGACAGAAAGAGTGTCCATAAGTTCGTAAAGGCGCCAAGTTGGAAATCGAACAGTGCCTCAGTGACAAGCGTGAAGATGACATTTCTTGTCCAAACACGCTTGAACGAGAGGGTCCTCCTCGGTCGCTTCAAGTCTGAAACAAGCTCAGCTACAGGCCGCTTTTCGAGGTTGAAGTTGGCGGGAGGGGAATCGGGAGCATTGAAAGCCTCCAGCTTGTAGTATCCCTGATCAACGGGCTGTCGCAGGATGGACGCTCTCAGCCGGCGAGAAAGATATAAGCCGAGGTCGAACTTATGACGTCGCTTGCTCGATGTCTAGTAACTCGTTAGTAAGAGCTGCGATGGGAGTGGCACTTGAGTCCTACCTCTTCAAGTCCGAAGAACACGATTAGACCCGTGAGAGCTAGCGTTACTGTGTTGATCAAGCTGGGAAGCGCATAGGGGTATTTGAAAATCCAATTATATCCCCAGATAGCGCTCTCGCCGAAGATGCCCGGCAAGGTCAGCGCCGGATCAGCTAATACACCACCCATCACTGTACGGCAAGGTCAGCCCGGGGAAATTGAAGCAAGTGACCGTCGTGGTAGATACTCACATGGCCCCAACGAGCTGGCTACACTAAAGCTTATAGGCAAGAGTAGGAATGCCCTCGACTGGTACTTCCTCTCAACTGTAATTTCGGCAATCATGGTGCGGCTGGCGTATCGTGTTAACGGTTGCTATCATGCGACTTGGAAGCAGTGAAATCACTGTTGGAGAGTTACCTACATTATCCCAACCGTGCCATTTATGCCACCGCCTGCGGCACGCCAGAAAGCAGCCGCCCAAAAACTGGTCGCGAAGCCGTATCCTATGCACGATATGGCCGTACCGAAGAGGCCGATGATCAGGACATTCTTGCGACCGCACCAACTCGCGTCTGCCGCCTTGCCCCACAGGACCGCCGTTAAGACCTGCGCTCCGGTAAAGGCTCCCTGTAATAGCCCGGCCTGACTCGAGATCTGCGAGTCCGACAATGTCTTGTCGAAGCTCTTGAGCTGGTAGAAGACGTAGGCTTGAAGCGAAGCCACCTGCAAGAAATCGACAAGCCGGGAGAGAAACAAAATCGCCAGCTGGTCTTTCCGGGGCAACGACATCCATGTTACAGGACTGTCGCCCTTCGTCTTTTTCGGCGTCGCGGGCGGCGTCTGCGCCTCGGCGTCTTCCTCTGTTAAAACCATCCGTTCAAATTCCTCAGGAGATGGAAGCGGTCGCTCTGCGCCGTGGAGCTGGAGCGAGGTTGACCTCGCGTGTCCATTTATCGTGGACGTCCTTGTCCTGGCCATTGTGGGCGAACCGAGGGGGGGACGGGCCGACGAAGAAAAGAACGATTATGATTACGAATGAAATATGATCTACATATACAGAAACGGGAAAATAGGCAAAGAGAGACACCGCTATAGCATGACAGAGACCGAAATAAAGCCACGGAGGAGACGGGCGCAGTGAGGATGATAGAGCGCCGTGGCAAGGGTGCCTAAACTGAAAGATATGCCACGAGTTGACGAAGACACGCACGTCGCGGTGGGTTGAAGAGGCATGTATGCAAAGCAGACCCTAACTGTTATAGCCGGAGAAGGTTGTCTTCAAAGTAGGCATTCTCCGAGTCGGATCTTCATTGCGAGGTCCACAAGCAACACAGTACCCATCTTCGTAAGGTAGAAGTTTGCCTACCAATTATTGCCTCTGACGAGGGATCGTCCATGCTTTCCATAAATCTGAGGGAAAGAAACCTTACCGCCAAGATATTTAGCTTAATATGCTAAGCACGCTGACCGTGCGATGGCGCCTGTTAGAACAGAGGAGGCCTTTGGAAACATCAGCTCTGGTGGGAGTTATGTCTCAAATGGCCTGGCACTGCTCAGTTGACGCCAGAAACGTGGATGGAGATTTTTGATAGCAACAAGGGCATGGATTGAGACTCAACCACATGTGGACCTGATACCCTGTTATAGGTAGCGGGGAATGACAGGGGCTTTGACATTTTTGGACCTGGCAGCCTGGATGTCACAGTACTTACAGCCTACCACTTCAAAGTTGGCGGGATCACAGCATTGCTGCATGACCGTTTTGATGGACTCGCTAGTAAGCGACACATTTGTAGTTGTTCGTGGGAATACCTTGAATAGCTCCCTTCGTCGGAAGATGGAAGTATGCAGAAGCGACATGAGCTGTGCCCCCATTTTACGCTCGAGCTCAGCGAGATCCTAATTGCCACTATCTCAGGTGAGGGTTCTTCAGTCGCGAGGCCGTAATCGTTTATTCATGCGAATCTTTGATCGTCTGAAAAAAAAGTGTATAGGAGCATTCTCGGACCGATAAGGTGACATTCCAAAGCAATAATGGTGAAACTTGTCAGTTGCCTACCTCCATCATGATGTGTGTAGGGAACTCTGCAATTGCCCAAGGCAGGATGCTTTCTGTCCGTACCACACAAACACACAAACGCAGCTCGGAATACCGCGATGCCGGGTACCTGTCATCTGAACTTTTACGTGCAACAATTCCGTTCAGACGAAGGTCGAACGGAGAGCGAGATGCAGACGCCCGTTTCAGCAAACGCACCGGTAATCTGCGAAGAGGTAACTAAGCAGTGTCACAAGTCGGTACCTGCAGCATGCATAGAACTTGTTCAACCTTAGCTGAGAGTATGCGAGATTGAGCACTTCCCACCTTGATAGGCCTAAGTTACCTTTCTGCAAAGTTACACTACTTCGCCTATCAGCCCGATCGACAGCCTGGCAAGCTCGATATGTACTGTAAGCTCGGAGTCCATCCTGGCGACAAATTAATATGAATTGTCAATCACGGGCCGGTAACAATAAGTGATCAGCAATGAATACCGACTACCGTCCCGGGCCGGTGCGGTTATCGGAAGGTTGCCATTCACCGTTTTTACCTCTTTCTGCACATGCTGCCTAGCGCTGTAACGAGACCCCAGACAGAGGGCCTGGAACAGGGGACATCAGCTTCCTCAACAGCCTCAGATTTTCCAGCTCCTAGGTCTATCTTCTTTTAGAAACTGCAAATGCTCAGCAACTAGGTATAATTGAGGGTAGGTATTCAGCTACCTTCGTTACCTTGTCATAGACTATGTACTAAGCAATAGAAAGCGCTTTTAATCCTGTATCTTATTATGGTTTATATAATATGGGGGTCATATGCTTGTCTCTTTACCTGACACTCGCTCCCCGGGACTGATAGATAGGTATGACGTAGGGATTCGACTACATTTATATAGTACCTGCCGAAGAAGGCAGCTACGGGGCAACAAAACTAGCACTTTTTTTCATCTAAATTAACGAGGAGCCGCTGGGTCTTGAAGCTTATCTCTTGCATAGATTTATTGGGGCACTTAGAGCGATAGAACCTTGCTTGAGGATATTTACCCAGGTTACATAGGTGATTCTCAGGAAGCAAGATACCCGAATGGCCTTGTTTGGATGATCTTAGCGCATGGACCCTAGACACGAACAAGAGGAAGGTAGTTAGGTAAAAGTTGTTTAATAAAGGATCTATTTAAGAGTGAAGATCTCTGGCACAATTTCTCTACTAGAAGGACTCTACGGGAAGGACATGAGTAATTGTTTCCTCGTTTTGTTGTTGGTTTGTTCAGGGTCTGGTGTATGCGCCTGTATAAGTGGAATCACCCACATGGATCGACAGGAGGAGCCGAAAGTGTGGCCCCTCACCTATTTTGCTTTAATGCTATCGAGATATAAACAGTAAACAACAGGTTTCTTCAACACTGATTCCGAGTCAAAACAAAGCTATATCACGACGAGGACAATAATGAGGGAAATCATTAAAAAAATGTGTTAGCGACTTAGCTGCTTCGTATTGTTGATGTTTTCTAGGGGTATAATAGTAATATGTAGCTGCAAAATAGAATTCTAAATTAGTATCTGCACCATGCCCAGAACAGATAGGCGCTCGTGAATTAAAGTCGTCGTCCAACAGCCGAAAATCTTTGAACCCATTTACCAGAAACGCCGTAACCCAGTAACACTGATATCATGCCTTCCACAAACTGCCAACTGGTAACATGCCAACCCTGCCAGAAATTTATGAGAACATGGAGTTCTGGACGTAGAAAATCAAGTATATCGCGAGCAGGAATAGTCCCAGGATCTCTAGCCCTTGCAGCGCAACATTATACATCTGCGCGCGATTCCTCCGTCGCGAGCGGGAGATGAAGTCGGAGTTATCGTTGACATTAGGAAAGGGGACACCCTTGGGCACGGGCACATCGAGGAACTTGCAGAGGGGCTCCCAGCCATCCTGGACGCGATACTCGAGCAGTCTCTCGGGCGGGACCATCTTCCTCACTTCCTCGTAATGTCTCGTAAACACCTCCTTTCCCTTATTCGGGAAGTCGCCCTCGAAGAAGGTATCGAAGAACTTCTTCAGCATGGGTTGGTACATCTTGGCGGCCCAGCTAAAGTGCGACAACATGCGCAGCTCCGGGTCGGTGGCCCGCCACCAGACGGTCTTCATCGTGGAGGCGTGCCACGAATCCACGTCCCGCGTCGTCATGACGACTTTGGCTTCCGGGTACGCCTCGATCAGCTCCTTGGCGAAGGCGCAGGACGGCCAGTCGCATACGGCTTGGCAGTTGCCGAGCAGCTTGTCCCAGTCCTTGCGCGTGAACTCGCCTACGCCGTCGTATTTGGCGCGGAGCGCGTCCATCCAGAGGAGAGCGTCCGGTGGGTTTTCGATCGAGCAGTTCATCATGTGGTATGTGTCCATGAATCCGAGTTGTTTCATAGCGGCTCGCATGGCTGTAGGTATATAATTAGCATGCAGTCGGCGAATCAAAGGTCTCGAAAGGGGTCACGTACAAGCAGTGCCTGTCCGTCCAGGGGCCAGGAGAAGAGCCCTCATGGGCACCGTCCGGGTGCATTCTCGACGATCAATGTCCGTATCATTGGTGAATATGTCGGTGATTGGCTTCTTGGTATATTTATCGGCGTACGGCATGGTGACTAAGGGAGGGTTACAGTGTTGTGTAATATATCCGATGAAGCAACAGGTGAGAGCTTCACAAGGGGCTTTCCTCAAGCGAATGTGATATATACAAGAGAATAGGAACTGTTCACACGTATATAAAAATATAAAATCTCTGGAACCTAATGAGCGAAGGTTATCAAGAAAATAGAGAGAGGTTAAGTAGAAGAACGAGAGAATAGAGTGACAGTCAGGCGGATGAGCTGTATGTATAAGAATTACAAGTAGGTAAAATAGTTGTCCACCAGGACGGAGGGACGAAGATGTTAACTAACAGATATATACCCGATTCATATAAACCCCGTTGATAGTCCCATTCCTGAGCAACACACATCCATCCTAGAGTTGAGAATCCTTACCGGTTTAAGCTGCTTGTATCCAAGTACTTACTTTGATGTCTGCTTCGATCGACCCGGGGGTAAGGTGAGACTGTGTAAGTATACTTACATACGTACTTACTTAGCACGGCCCCGTCCTATCGAGAGGCGTTCCCCTATCTCAGAGCCGCCTCGCGAACAACTGACCTTCGGGGCGCCTACTTGCGTGTGGATCTGTTTCAGAACCTTTGGTTTATTTTGAGGTAGCGAGTATCTCGCTGTGCGTTGTAGTAAATAGTCGAACCCATTATAACTACCAAATTATGTACTTACCACGAAATCTCCTTGTACGTTAGCCATGGCGCAAGGGGTTACATAACAGAGCAAGTTGTGAGTGAGACACTTGTAGGACAAGCACAGTAGCAAATTAGAAGTCGGCCGCTTTCCGTACTGTAGACGAACCTAGGTACCTATCTTCCCGTCCTGCTTAATATATCTGCCTACCCTAGATGTCGTATCTACGGCGTAGGGAACAAGTACATCATCTTGTGTATGTGTGGTAGGTAACCAAACAAATCTAGGTATCTAGGTTACTATGTAATACAGGTTGAACATTAAAAAGCCAAGAGTTTTTGAATGCAGCATGGAGTTAGGTTGATCCTATGTGAGTGAATTTCTCTTTCGTAACGTACTTACTACCTCTAATGTACCTGTACACAAGGACCCTTTCGCGGTCTCCAGGTGTTGGTTTTGCTCCTTTTTGGGGGGTGGGGAGGCTTTTTCAGCCCCATTGTAAAGGATCGCAGGGCTCTAGTATCAGCATATACCGGCGCTCCACTGGAGTAAGGTACCGTGATGTGTAAAGCTCTTCTACTATTCCGGCAGGCCAGTAGGTGTGCCTAACAGTGATCTCCAGCCTCCATTCAACTTTCAACCTGTCCTAGCGCGTCCTTATTTTTCATGTGATAGATAATTCTCGCTGACCGTCACGGTGCCACAGTCTTAAGTCAGCATGTTTCCGTATCGCTGCACGCAGTGCCTAATTCCGCTCAAATTATAAGCGGACAGCGACCATCTGTAGCTTGCTTGCCGTTTCTTGCAGGGAGGATTCCGCAGAGGTTGTTGTTCTGTTGTTGCAGGGGAACAAATTGGGCCGATTTCGCTGCCCATGGATTTGACTAGGCTAACAATCCTTTTTAAGTAAGTAACTACAGCGTATTCTCAAAAACTTGAGAGGTTTATTAGATGGGCAGATGGAAAGGCTTCTTGTGGAACGCGTTAATAAACTTATACAGTACTTGTCTATCACTTGGCTGAGAGAACGAATAGCATTGCAACATCCAGTTGGCTAATTGCAACATCCTAGCCTTGTTTCTGTTCGATGATCGTCGATGGAGTTTAATTCAAGGGGAACTTAAGAACTAGGGTTTTTCTTGCAAAAGATCAACTCTGATCTACTGCTGTACTCCCTCCTTCTTCCTCCGCCTTCCATTCACGGCCTACCTATCTCGGGACATGCAACAAGCTGTACATGTACGTACTGGCCAGGTTGTTCTATTCTGTGGTCCCATAGTTTAGTATTCTGAATAGCAAACCCGGAAAGCGTCTCTCCGGGTTGCTTATCATTCGCACTTTTACTGGGCATATCTGATTAACAAAATGCAAATAGATAAGTAGATCTGCAACGATTGGCAAATAGGTAGACGAACAGCATACATACTCCCGCAGTGAGTAAACTACAGCGTATAGCAAGCTGTAGTGGCACATCATCTCAAGTCAGATTGCCTATTAAATCGACAACAATCATAAAGCACCAGAATAGTAAGTAGTGCAGCTTCAAGTTTTGCATATATTACACAGTTGCACAGCATGAATAACGTTCTGACCCGCCGACAGAGAGGTACTACGAAGAGAGTGGGAACATCAGATCCCTCACTCGCAACATTGAAGCAACTATGTTATAAACAGCAATAGAAATTACAAGATAGTCGCTTGATGTACGTAAGGTAGAATATATTACCGGCCCTACGTAGGGCCGGTGATTAACAACAAGCATTTCCTGGGGTATGGCCGCATGGCCACTTGCATGCATGCGTTGCCGTCATAGGCATCTTTATCTGAAACCTCTAAATTTTGCAGATGCTTCAGGAGCGGGTAGGTCGTTACCATTACCTACCCATATGTAGTAGACAGGTACTACCTAGCTGCGCAGTTGTTCGGGCTGGTGTCATTGCTAGCAAATCCCGTTCTCAGATTCTGACATCGCGATTCAATTTATTCGTTGCAACCGAGGCTTCTGTAGCTCAGAGTCTTTGCAGTTATCGACCAAGTCCTAGTATCTTATTATAGTACAGTTTCCAAACCCAAACGCCTCTCAATTTCACAGAGTAGCCGCAGGGTGAGCTGGACAGGTCAAATGTTAATTGGTAATACTAGCGCCAAGCTGAGAAAGCGCAGGCTCAGCTTCTGCCTCTCTCGCTGACCGTGCTGGCAGTTGAAACATGGGATGACTTGACTTTCATCTCAACTTCATATGATAGAAAGTAAGCCTTTTGCCATCCGCCTACTATGCATGTGAAAGCTAGGATCATTGCAGGCAGAGCTCAAGTGAGTTGTTATCGGGTTAGTTCCTTGCAGCCGTGCTCGGGTATGACTACCTAGATCTATGCTTACCATGCCAAGGCACATTCATGAAGCGACTTGAAGAAGGGCAGAAATGTGCTACGGACTTTCCCGCCGCCTAAGATTACTCTACAGCCTATTTGTCCTTTGCTATCGTTGGTTTCGCCTGGAATCAACAAGGACTTCGGCGCACTCAAGCAAGTCGCCTTGACGCGTTAACCTTGGCTCCTAGCTGTGCTGCAAACGAAGGGCGACAGCCACGACCTTATTATTGCGAAGCTGAGGGGTGCTAACCTTTAGTACACACCTACTAGCTTTAACCTCATTAATCATCTGAGACTTTGAATACTGATTAGAGTCCCGCAGTCGTTCATGAGAGGCATTTTGAAAACCTAGCGTCACAATACGAAGGTCTCACATGGAGTTAGCACTAGGACATAGCTGGCCAAATAAGAGCTGTGCTTTGCTCATATACGATGTACATGCTATATTGATCTATGATGCTACTAAGCAATGTCAGAGCTTCGCGATATGTTCTACATCCACCATCTACCACGGTTGGATCGAGTCTGTTCTAATGACCTTGCCTTCGTCTTGGTCTCGCTTGCCCTCAACAACATCCTTGATGAAATTACCGCCGATTGAAGGGTCCAATGCTCCCATCTATGGCTATGTGAGTGTATGCAACGAATAAGCCATCTTTATTATGCACTTACCTCTTTCAGTTTGTCTGCCCCAAGCCCGCCGAGGCCGGTAGCCAGGAAGCCCGGGGACACAGCCCAGACCTTCACACCGTCGTTGTAGAGAATCCTGCGCCATTCGCGCATGAGCATGTTCAGGCCGGCCTTGGAGCTACGATACGAGGTCGTGGCTACGCCCATGATCGACTTTGGCCACCCGGCTGGCAACGGCGTGTTAATGCGGGCGTGGTTCGTGCCGCTGTATATTTGGGTCTCGGTAAGAGACGACGTGCCGCTCGCTATGAAGATCAAGCGCGGGTTGGACGACTTGAGGAGCAACGGCACGGCGAGGGTCGTAAGAATGTGAGTGCCTGTCACGTTGATGTTCCAAGCAGCGTTGAAGCCATCCCGCGTGCTCATCTTTCCTTGTAGGATGTCCAGGTCGAAGCTGGCGCCGCCGTTGTTGATTAAGACGTCTAGGCGGCCGAATTTGTTTGATAATTCCGACACTGCCTTCTCGAGTGATTCATCGGACTCGTAGTCAACTTGCACGGTGCTGAAAGTTGAGACGGTTTGCGGGAACTCCTTCTTCACCGTTTCGACTACAGGTCTAGAATTAGTATGGTCTGCATCCCGAGCAACGAGTTGAACGCGCTTTCTTGCAGAAAATATGTCGACGAGCTCTTTAGGAGATATCCACTCATCCATATCCCAATATGAGTCTCGGATAATGGCTGGCACGTCACTTACTAGCTTGCTCGCCTTTCGAGACGGTACGGCATCCGATGATGATCTCGTAAGCGTTTGAGCTTTGAGACAAGGCCCTGACAGCCTCCAGTCCTAGGCCGGTGTTTCCTTGTTGTAGACAGTTAGTTCATGCTCCTCTTCGAGACAGAAAATTAGATATGCAAGTCACGAGCTACTAACCACCGGTGATCAGCAGAATCGTCTTATCAGTCGCCATTGTGATGCTATACTGTTGAATACCGGTAGCAGCGTCCCTCAATTCGAGATGGTGTTGATGATGAAGAAAATGATGATGTTATTGTTGTTGTTCACTCTTTCACGTCATATCGATGAGGGCAACTTCATCTTTTATAGATGAACAACACCCATACTCGTCCCAGCGCGGGTTACGGAACCGTTTAAAAGCCGCACTGCCGCACTGCCGCACTACCGCACGGGGAGTTGACGATGATCTCGGCGCCCATTGTCGTTGGTCACGAAATCCTGGTAGCGCTACGGGCTGCAAGTGCATATCCTATTCTAACCAAGTCGATACATATTCTCCTATTTTGGCGAATGTCTCGATCACCTTTGGCGCCTTGATGCTGTTCACCCTCACCATCCAACCTTAACTCCGAAAGGGTTCCGTTTTCCGCCAGTAAGCATAAATACCCCCGCCCATTCGTCTGACCCCTAACCATGCGACATGTCGTCTAAGTCTGCATCTTGGTCTGTTCCCTTAAATAGTTGCTTGGAAATTTAGGACACTCCATTTTTTGGGGAGCTTTAACTCCGATTCCGATGATATTATTGGGTTCGCGCTTATAAGACCGGAGATACGAAGATCGCCCTTCCGAGGTACACATTTCAGAACAACTCCGGTGGGATACGTGTCTGCCGGAACGGCAGGTAGATATGCAGACGCTCGCATTTGAGCTTGATCTCTTTGTCTCTCAGTCTCCCTTAGCTCAATCGTTCTGCGAAGTATCTGTAGGATTGGAAATCAACCCTTAAACTGTGGATAGAGATCTGGGGGGTCTTGGCAACTGTAGAGAAGTGAAACATCCTACTGACGTGCTTGAGTCATTGTCTGTACTTTTGCCTTCCATCTACCTACCTACCTGATCCATACACTTGGACCATATTGCAAAGCACCTCGCTGAGTGCTATGAGGTAGGTAGTGGAACAAGTGGCTTCGAGCTTTACGGTGAATTCTCGGAAGGTCGGAGACGATAGTTTTCACGGTCCATGTAGGTATGAGAACCAAGAAGGTGGTTAATAGCCTTCGCTCGGACAATATTCTGTGTCTCAGTATTACTTAAGTTCTTATTCATCAACATCTACGTTACGTTGTGTCTATTATATCGCGGTGTCTAGTCGTATAGGTAGCTAGGTTAGGTAGGTACCTTAGATATATCAGCCGTTTGCGCCACTATCTGTCTATTGTGGTTGCGCCAAACCATAGCGACCTAAAGCGCTAACTATACTGTATTTGGGCAAGCTACTCAGTTTACGTTTCTCGCCTACCCCACTGTTAAAGCTATTCGACCTTGCAAGTCAACGACTGTCTCTTGCAAAAATGCTTCCTTTCTCGTTCACAAACATTAGAACAGTTCTTCTGTTTTAGGAGATATTTTTCAATTCGAGTGTTATTTATGCTTACAGCAAACTCCTTTTTGGAGGATCAAGTTTTTTCGATGCGATCGACCGATTCTCAGCCATTTGAAGATTATTACTGAGCTTGTTCGCTGGCCAAATTGGCCGGAATTGCTGACAAAGGAGATTAGGTATATCCGATGTTGACAAATGCCTCGGCTAATCGGTGTTACGAGTCTTCCACACAATGACGGAAGGACAAGTAAGTGGTAGGCAAGAAGATAGCTATTTCGTCTGGACGTACTTGCAGACAAAATTACACATATCCTCTTATGTCGGCAATCGGGAAATCGAGCTTGCCACACAGTGATGGGAGGAGGTAAGTGATAGAGTAAGAAGATAATAAGCCGTCCCGGCCTGAGTTCGTCCGTATCATGGCGGCCGAGCTGAACCCAAGGTCTTTGAGTGGTGTGTATTCATGCGTGTTTGTCCGTCGTACGACTGTTGCACGCAAATAAGGTTTACGAATAATAGCCACCACGGACGTCCGAAGCTTTCAGCAAAAGGGCCTCTCTTGTAATGGATAAAAAGCATAATCTTTTCATTAGTAGGTATCTAACTCTCAACTCTCACGCTCCATCGATTCGGAAAACGCAGTATTGCACTTAAAACATGACGAAAATTCCACTAAGCAACCCGACAATCCCGTTGGACTCGCTCATTCTCGTTACGGGCGCCAACGGGCTGATTGCGTCATGGGCGGTCGAGAATCTCCTCGAGGCGGGGTACCGAGTGCGCGGGACGGTACGCAACATTTCTCGATGTTCATGGATGGTGCCGTTCTTTGAAGAACGCCACGGTCAAGGCCGTTTCGAGCTCGTCGAAGTGTCTGATTTTGGTGCCTCCGGTGTCTGGGACGCGCCGGTCAAGGGCGTAGCGGGCATCGCTGCGGTAGCCGGGGGGGCGGGACTACACCTTGGGGATATAGACGCCGCGCTGGAGTTGGAATGGCCTTTCGTGCACGGGCTCTTGGTAGCCGCTAAGAACGAACCTGGCGTCAAGTCCGTCGTCTTCACCAGCTCGGCGTGGGCAGCATGGACGCCGGACCCGAGCAAGAAGATTACGTTGCATGAGTGGTCCTATAACGAGGACGCCGTCCGCTCGATCCGGACCGGAGGCATAAAGGAAGGGGACGCGTTTACCCCGTATATGGCCTTCAAGACTCTCCTCGAACAGCGGATCTGGGACTGGGTCCGTGCCGAGAAGCCCACGTACGCGTTCAATACGATCCTGCCCGAGACCGTATTGGGAGGGACGTTGAGTCCGGAAAATCAGGGAATCACTAGCACCTGCCAGTTCGTCAAGTACCTTCGGGATGGCGTCAATCTCGACATTGTGACTGGTGTGCGACCCCAGAGATTCGTCGACACGAAGGACCTCGGCTGGCTGTACGTGGCTGCGTTGATCACCCCCGGCGTCAACGGCGAGCGCCTCTGGGGGTTCGGGGAACGGTTCAGCTTCCAGCTAGTCAGCGAGATCCTGCAGAGGCTTGAACCCGAGAAGAAGATCCCGGTATTGCCGGATGATGTGTGGGATCAGACCGAGGTACCTAATGTGAGGTCTGAGAGCCTATTACGAGGTGTTACTGGACATGGCTGGACGAGGCTGGAAGACAGCATTTCGGATAATTTGGGAAGTATTTTGAAAGCAGAAGCTTGAGTTTACTGTCTCGTAGGGAGTGGTTACTTGAGGGATTGTGGACACCCAAGTGTCGCATTTCCTTTGTATCCAGACAAGTGCTTTGGCCATCGACAAGTCACGCAGATAGATATGAGGAACCTATTCGCCATTTCTTTCTTGTTCTGATTGTTTTAAATCGTCGCAGACAACAATGACAACGACGTTCTGTCTAACAATGAATTATAATGAGTATATAGACCCATTGTACGTCATGAAGTGCAGTCGATTTCAACCTCAGCCTATCTGTCTTGGATTGGAACAACGTACCCGAAATCCATTACCTCCTCTCACCACCTAGCAAATCTGTCTGAAACAGTTTTCTTGGGTTTTTACCTTTCATGCTTCTAATTTTTTTTTTCTACCGCATTTCATTCACATACGTCGTCACCATGTGCATCCGCTACACCTCGACCTACCCATGCAGGCATGTCAAGTCTCGCTACGAGCTCTGCAATAAAGCGAAGGCATCGAATCTTCTCCACATCGGCATCGGCGGCAAGAGAGCGGATAAAACGCACTGCGAGGACATCACTAACACGATCAAGGAAGAGGCCAACCTCGAAGAAACGTGCGGATCGACCTGTCTGACCAAGCCGTACAGGTGCAACAGTTGCGGCAGCGCCAAACAGTTGGGCTGGCGCTGCAACGCCTGCCACGCCGTGCGGGACGCGTCCGTACTGACTTGGAGCGCGTGTGCCTGCCCCAAACACTCATGTCCGGAGAACGTCCTCGGAAAACCGTTCTGTGACCGTTGTCTAGCTTCGTGCATCCCCCCCGGCAAGATGGTCACGTGGAAGTGCCATTCTTGCGGCTCAGCGGAGCGGAGTTATTCCTCGGAGAAGGACACCGAGTGTGCGAAATGTCTGCATGTGAGATGTGGTGAGTGCAAGTTCCCATGCTTAGGTTAAAATGCCTGACCTTGTTAGGCAGGTTATAAAAATTCATCTCTAACCTGGTAAGTAGACAATGTGATACATCGTACACATGACGATAGATTGCATACCTATGTAGTATAGGAATTTGAAATAAAAAAAATTGAATTATGAAAAAGAATGAAAAAGAAATCGAGATCATCTCGAGACTGTTACACCGCATTCCAGGCATCTATAGTGATAAGTGGTAGCGATATCAATGTGGTAAGTTCTAGACTACCGGGCTTTGAGATTCATATCCGGTGTGCTGAACATCTGTAGATGCACGGTCTAAAGGGGGCTGTGCTAAGAATCCTTGCCTTGTTGTCCGAATGCCTGCCTTTACGCCGCTGCTGTTTAAGTACGGCGTAACTAGCCGTAGTATTGAGATAATACAAATTTAGACCAACGGCACGGGAAGTTATGCTAGATATTTAATGGCTAATCTTCGGGGCGCTTATATGACAATTTCACACGGAGCTGAAGCATGAGGGCCTCTAACTCGGGAACAAACATATTGTCAAAGAAGCAAATGACCCCCGTCCGCGTGATATTGAACGACGCCGAACACGACAAGGTATGGACCATGCCTGGGTAGCTATCGGTGCACATGATGGATTACGCCGCACCGGCACCGATGTCTCTCGATCGCGATACGCCGGTAGCGTATTCGGCTCGCCAAACGTACCCCTACCGGCATACCTCTCTTACATTCTGGCTACCTGTACATCTGTATAGCGTACAGTACACTAGGTAGGTGGCTGAAAGAAAGTGGGGGAAAGAGGGGTAGGTAGGGGGAAACATCGGGGGAACATATGCTGTACAAGGGATATCTTCAACCAACCAACCAACAACACCCATAGGATAAAGAAAGTGCTGAGCCTTCAAGACTTACGTATGCAATTATCCTACCAAAAACATGTCCAACCCGGATATCGGATAGGAGAGTGCAGGTATCGAGGAAGTAGCTCTAATCAACTCCTCCTCATAGTTGGGTTACATACCTAGGTTAAAACTTGAAAACAAAGCCACAGCATGTGCCCTGCCTGCGAGTAGGTAGGGGTTCCAGGTAGGTATCCATGCTAGCAACGGACAGGACGTGATCCGATTCACCTATGAAAGTGCAAGGGGGGCCTGATGTGGGTTGGTGGTACAGGCCGAGAAGAATGACGCATGGGGGTGGCATTCGGGTTTCGAAGAACCTATTGAAAGCCTTTGTATGAACCTCTCACTACATACACCAAAGAGAAAATTCCCGAATACCATACTATGGTAGTTTGAGAGAATAGATACCTGCCTTACCTACTTGGTATGTACCTGGACGGGATATGCGTCGAGGCTCCGTTCTCGGCCAACTTTGAATGAGAACAACGCGTTCAACGTTTATATTCCATGCGGATATAAAGATACCAGTATAGCCCATCGGATGCCCTAGAGAGAGCTTTTGGTTTCATTGTAGATTATCAAAGTCCATCGGTGCTACTACTACTGGCAGCTGTTTAGCCCAGGCTTGGAAAAACTTACCACACTCTGCTGCCTTTGAGCTACTATAACCACAAATATTAGCCTGCCATGGCAGTCAACGGCCATGTCGATACCAAGGGGGATCTGGAGCCCGTATGTCACATAGTGACCCCTATCGGCATGTTAGGGTACGGCCTAGACGAGCTGGCCACCCGGGCGACGCTCGCCGCCCTCGTCCCTACCGGAGTCCCAACGGCTCTTATCCTGGATTCTGGCTCTACTGATAGCGGACCTTCGAAGCTTGCCCTGGGGAACATGTCGTGTCAGCGGATGGCCTATGTTCGCGACCTGTCGAAGCTGTTGAAGCTCGTTCATGACTTTGAGGTGCCGCTTGTCTTCAGCTCTGCCGGCGGAGCCGGTATCGATGAACATGTTGAGGGGATGATCGGGATCATCGAGGAGATCGCCGCGAAAGAGGGAAATGAGTATGTTAACGTCTGCCAAGAGCTTCTGATGATGAATGAGATCTTGACTGTGATGCAGACACTACGATATTCGAGCGGTCGCCATTTTTTCCGGCGTGGAAAAGTCAACGGTATTGAAACGACTGAAGGCTGGCGAGATAAGTGGCTGTGGCAGCTGCGTTCCGCAACTCACAGAAAAGGACGTCACGGAGTCGAGATGCGTCGTCGCTCAGATGGGACCCGAGCCGTTCCTGGACGCTATGCGAGCTAATCCAGACTTCAATGTGATGATCGGCGGCCGTGCCTACGATCCCAGCCCATACGTTGCGTACGCCGCTCACATCTCCGGCGTCCCGCTCGACGACTGGAGCTCGGATGAGCTTCGCCGACAGGTTGGCGGCTTCACTCACATGGGGAAGATCATGGAGTGCGGAGGCGTGTGCGCCATACCAAAATCTCAGGGCGCAATAGCCACAGTATACAGAAACGGCACATTCGAGATCTCGCCATTGGATAGCAAAGCCCGCTGCACGTCTATCTCCGTGGCAGCTCATACCCTGTATGAGAAGTCGAGACCGGATATCTTGCACGGCCCGGGAGGTTATCTTGACTTAAATACGGCCAACTACGAACAATTACCAGACGGAAGGACGGTGAGAGTACATGGTGGTACATTCCACTGGACGCGCGAAACGGGATCGCCGTACCAAGTGAAGCTGGAGGCTGCGAAGACCGTAGGCTATCGAACGATGTATATGGGAAGCATCAAAGATCGTACGTACCTAACTACACAAACCGGCCAGCCATCTCGAGACTTGAAACAGACATACTAACTGAAACATCAAAGCAATCTTGATCCGTCAGCTTGACAGCATGCTGGAACGTGTTAAGCTCTACGTCACCGAGCAGCACAAAGATGTACATGGGCAATGGGAATTACAATTTCACACTTGGGGACGGCTCGAAAAGACGGATCAACCTGATAACGGCAGTCCTGTGCCAGAGGTGTTCATCATCGGCGAGGTTCTGGCGCCCACGCAGGACCTGGCTACATCCTTAGCGGCCACGGCGAAAGTAGCGACGACGGTAATGCCCATCCTTACCCGCCTCATGGTAAAGAGGTGACATAGCGAATAGAGCTGACTTTGGGATTCTAGCATGGGAGCTACGCCGGTCAAAAGGCAACCTCGGGCAACTTCGCTTTCGGTATCGGCGGCCTGATGACAATTCCCTGCGGTCCTTGTGCCGAGTTCTGCATCTACCATCTCATGAACATAGGTGCCGGCGAAGAGGGCCTTCGTCCGGATAATGGCCAGACTCAAAACGGCGACAACGGTAATCCGCTTTTCACCTCGAGGAAATTATCGATCGGTAAAAAGCAGCCCTTATCAACCCCGAGGGATACCTCCGCCACCGCTCTCTCTAATGGGACGTCGTCTACTGTCAATGGGAAAGGACCGTCTAAGGCAGCCAAGGTCCAGCCGAACCCGGCTAGCCAGCACTTCTTACCCCCTGACGTCTTGGGCCAGGTGGCCAGCGTCCTGCGGTCTAAGAACGCGGGTCCGTTCGAGGTCACCTTCGACGTCATGTTCGCGTCGGACGAAGAGTACCGTCTCATCAAGGAGTCGGGCGTGCTATCTGCCAGCACGGCGGCCGAGATCTTGGGATTACCAGAGGAAGAGATCGTCTGGTGCGGCTTCTTCGACTCGGCGCGCGCGTTCAAGGTGACTATCCCGCGCAAGATGGGCGAGAGAAGGGTCCCCTCGGGCAGCTACATGGAGGAGGATGTCCATGCCGCGCAGCAGTATCTGCCGTTGATGTATATGAAGCTCCCCCAGGACCTGCTTGATAAATTAGCCGCTGCACGGTAGAGTAGTAGAGCAGGAGTAGAGAGGGGCAGAGGTACTTTGTCCATTCCATTGAACTTGACTTAGGGGGTTTTCTTAATTGGTACCCTGCTGATTATTGCGAGTAACGATTGATCAACATGTGCACCTATTGCAATTCTTACGATTTCGTTTTCATTGCTACTTTAGTATTTTATTTTATAAATGTATGAATAAATGAAGTTCGAGATATGGTGTACATGACTCTTCTTTCGCGGCCGCACGAGATCGGATCGCAGAGTGCGCAGGCTTCGTCCTATTGATCGCCGGTCACACTACGTACACTCGGTGAAGCGTCTACCTGAGTCATACTAAGACGGCGCATCTCACAACCAACCAACCAGCTTCCGTTTCGGCGGAAATCACCTGGCCTCGTGGCCCAATGGCAAGGCGTCTGACTACGAAACAGAGCATTCAATTCGATGCCCTGAAGTTATCAGGAGATTCTGGGTTCGACCCCCAGCGAGGTCATTTTTTTATTTCCTTTTCGTTTTCATTTGTGTTTTTTTCTTTTCATTAAAACTGTTTTCTATTCAAGGTGGGGACTTGCATAAGTGGCTGGTTGTCGGTGGCTGGTAAGTATCCAAGTACCTACATGGCTTACGCCATGGCCCTTGTCGATGATGGGAAAAACGTCTGAATCCGATTTTTACAGCTGTTTCGTCGTATCTGCTATGACATTTCAAACTCGAATTACTCGGCAAGAGACATTGATTTCACAGCAAAGATGAGAGGGAGCGGAGCTAGATACCCAATGATTACCGAGTCAAACGAGCGACTTATTGACACCTTATGCTGCGGGCATAAAGAAATATGTACGACACAAAAGTAGACACCACACACTCATGAACAGTCCAAGAATCTCAAGCTCAACTATGCCTTAGAACGCCCGTACGTTTGAACCAAGCACTTTTGATATCGACACCATTCTCCTCATTCTCTTTGAACAGCTGCTCCCTGGGGTTAAGCGCCCTGTCAGTCGCATGCGAGGCTCTTTGCTTGGACCTGCCGCGCTTCCCCTCCCTTCGTTTATGCCGGAGACCTGATGCCTCGTCGTACTCTTCGCCGTCTCTGCTGCTGCTGATACTGCTGCTGTGACGCGTGGTTACTGGTTTTTCGGTATCGATGTGGCGCGTACTAGTAGTGGGCAGAGGTTTATGCGGAGGCGTATGCGGCGTATAATGACATTCTGGGCTCTCATGTTTGTCTGGGGCTGATGAGAGGACTTCGCTGTATAGCATCTTCCCCGGTGCATGATGCTGCTCTGGATGCGCTTCTTCTTCGGGTTTGCCTTCGTCAGGTTTGGCGGACCGTGATCTATACCGGTCACGAGACTGCGCTTGGATGCGTTCCTCGACTATCGATGCCGGAACCGGGGTGCTAAGAGTTTCTTGAGAGGTCTGGCTACGCTCTATTGCTTTACCAGGTACCGAGGCCCCTCCCGGTTTGCTTGCAGGAGTCCGGGTACCGGATGCCTCGGCGCTAGTGGGCAGTGCTCCAGATCGCAGGTACTCATCCTGGACGGAGTTGCAGGGTACAATATAAATCTCTCCCTCGCTTAGGGCAGAGCCAGCAACGCTGACTGAGCTTCTGTCGTCATCAAACAACCGGTCTTGGCCCAGCACTGTCTCATTCTCGACCGGCAGCGGGGATGCTAACCCTCTCCGGGTTGGTCGCCCAACAGACAGGTATTGAGAACTCGTGGTATGCTGATTCTCTAAGTCTGGCGGAAAGTCAGGAACCCCGTCACCAATTGGCAACACGAGATCCCCCTCTATAAAGCTCAGAGGCGCCAAGAAGCTGTCTCCGATAGCTTTCTTCGCGTAGTCTACTTGAAACGTACCTCGAGGGACTTCGGCCTGATCACTTCCTTTCGTAGCTATGTCGTGTTCAGATGAATGTGAAGTTCCTTGCCCGGCGCGCCCCAGCTGATTGTCCGGCCCGGCATCCTCCCTAGATCCTCCCTCTTCAGGTGCAGACGATACCCCTCTGCCGGGTTGATCTCTAGTGGGTTTGTATTTGGAGCCTTTGACGGGTGAGTTAACGGTTGATCGATGTAGTTCAAGGTCATTGATGAAATACCAACAGCGTGGTCTTCTTCTGCTTCCGCTTTTGCTTTTGTAGTAGGCTCGTCGCCAGGTAGTGGGAGGTTACATGCTTCTTCTTTTATATGCTCATCGAGAACTTCCGTACCTGTACCGGTGATAGTAGGGATTCGATCCAGTCGGATTGGCGGACTGTGGGGGAGTTGCTTGAGCGAGGTCGAGGTCAAATTGTTGTCCAAGTGAATGCCACTGTCCTTTCTACCGCTCTCGTCGTTTCTCGGCTTTCCTGCGACTGGGGATGGCACAGTTTCTACCTTGCCTTCGAGCGATGGACTGAAGCCCATAACCGGAAAGTTACCAGCGCTATCTGACGACGACGTTTGTGTGTTACTTGTCTTATTTGAGCCGTCCTGGCTAGAGGGGAGGTGGGCTGATTGGTCATTAGATAGCGCTTGCTTAGAATTAGATGGTTTGTTGGCGTCTTGTCTCCCAGTACCCTTTGCTAAGTCGACTATAGATTGCAAAGACGGCCATTCTTGTGGGTGTTCACACAGTACGTTTTTCTTGTTTTTATCTCTTGATGTTTGTCTTGTAGTTTGCTCTCGCTTTTCTTGTTGTGCCGTTTCATGCTCGTGGCTGCCAATAATATCTTCCTTCGTACCTTCTCCCATATGCACATCGCCTTCCCTTATCATATCTATGACAAGTGTTAGCAGCAACTATATGGTTTCCGGTCATGTGTGTAACCTACCACTTCCATCCCCCTGTTGCTTATTAGCGATTTCTGGCAATCTGTTGTCAGTATGAACGACTCTCTGATATGTGATTACTTACTATTACCATCATGTTCCTGCTGTTTTGTTTCATCTGAATCAATTTTTTTGAGGTTTGGATTTTCCTTTGACCCATTAGATACATCATCTTTCAAAGCTTCAGCGAATGACTTCGTCAGCTCCTGGGCGTGCTCGCGTGGTGCTGCCTGCGGCTGATCATTTGACTTGGCTGTTTGGAAGGGCGGCTCACCGTGTTGCTTCGCCTTTGGAGGTTCGGAGGGTGAGACCTTGTCCTTGTCTTTGTCCTTGTTCGAAGACGACTGGGTCGAGTCACCATCCCCAGAACCGGCGGGTGCAGCGTCCACGGCATCGTGTGAGGCCTTCTTCCCTTGTTCGTGTCTCGATTTCGTCTTTTTATACCTAGGAACGTCCGGTATATTCTGCAGTTGCTCATCTATGCGACGGTTGAGCTCCTAGAGTGATTCATTAACTTGCCGAGAATCTGATAACTCTTATAATCCTTTATCACACTAACCTTTCTCTTTTCTTTGAGTTCCTGTAGTTTTTTCTTGCCTTCTTCTATCGTCTTCGCAGCCATTTCCTCGATCTCGTTCATTTGCTGCTCCGTGTCGTCTTCCACCGAGGAAGCTTCGTTATTGTACTTTTGTTGTCTTTTCATATCCTCCTTCGAGTTCGTTCTCTTCAATTCTTCATCTTCTTGGCGGCGTTTAGCTTCCCGCTCTTCGTCCTCCTGCTTTCGCCTTTTCTTGACCTCATCTTTGTGGGCTTTGCGTTCCTTCTCCAGTTCCTTTCTCTCTTTCTCAAAAGCATCTTGCAAATCTGCCAGGATACGATCTCGCTTCTTTTCTAGCTCTTCGAGTCGCTGTGTTTGCTCTTTTGTAGAGAGTTCGCTAATGGTCGCCCTTATTTGCGAGAGCGTATCTTGCATCTGCGGCACAAGCACTTCGACTGACATGGTGGGCGGGGTGATGAAGTCGACTTAGTATTGGATTGGATGAATATCAGGCGTCCACAGACTGAGATGGTAGATGGCATATGGTATCATGTATCTGTAGATGCCCGGGTTCTGGCATGGACGAAGAGCGCGGGGAAAGCGAATCTCTGGGGACACAGTTGAACTCCTCAAGTATTTCTCCGTAGATCCCTCCCCTACATCTAGATTCTCATTGATGACGTTAATAAAGTCTAGTCTGCATTCCCCTTAACTTGGCCGCGTCCCCATCCCAGCTAATTTTTCTCTACGTAATATTGATAGAGAGGTAGGATGCCTTGTGTTTCGACATAGAAACAGGGCATCACATTGTTCGACAATCAAGTGTGAGCCAATAAAAACCGGTACTACTTGGATAGATTTGAGGTAGATGGAAAGTTTAATTCTCGTGCATCTACATAAGTAGACGCACCAATACCTCAAACTATCGCTTCTGGCCGGTATCCAATTTACTCACTTAACCAATTGTCGGATTCCGGATATACCTACCAGGCATCTTTGGCGTATTAGCTCGAAATTTCGATGGCCTCATATGAGAGTGCAGGTGAACTCTATTTCAGCACCTACCCTATAAACTTACTGAGCAGCAGTGTTCTCAACTAGTAGACTAGTAATAATACATGCGTCAACACTGCGTAATCCTTCCGCAGCATCGGGACACCTAAGCTGGATCTCGGGGTATGAATGACACATTATTAGCGACACCATCTCTGAATGTCGAAGTAGCCCGATGCGTCATAAGTTGGCCGTCAATATTGAGCTTTTCTAGCATTGTGAGCACGCGGTGTTTCTTAATTTGATATGGTATGTGTGTGAATCGAGATAAAAGCATCAATAGGGGTAAGTTACGAATGCCAAGTAAAAATACAGTGTCCATATGCTTGCGACCCCTGGCCCAGGACCCTTACCCGTAAGTAGCGGTTGATTCCAAGCAGCCAGACAACAACCTTTGTCGTTCTAGTCACACTGTCTCGGGGCTCAACCAGGAAGACTCTGATGAGGTTTAAGTCAGTTTATGCAATAATATGCTATTAGAGACAAAGCAAGGAGCAGAGGATACAAAAAGACTCCTATTCTAGTACAAGGGATCGATAGGTAGGATGTACACTTTATGTTATCTGCAGTCATCACACTGTATAAGGAAACAATGCGCTTGAGTTCTTTGTTGAAGCCGGATGCAAATCAAATATTTTGCATGTTAATAGAGCCTTTATCTAGGCTATAATATCTAAGACATGCTTCATGGATTAAGCGCTGCTGTCACCAAATTTGAGGGTTTGCATAGAAGAAAAATGGGTGACTTTTTTGGGCAACGAGCGGCCGAACGCAAGAGGATTAAGGAGGAGAACATACAACGTCTCACGACGGAGCACTCCGAATACTTCACCGAACACCACAATCTCAAATTTGTGCGACGGCTAGGCGAAGGCACGGGCGCGATAGCACTTCTGTTCAAAGAAACCAAGAAGACGGAAGTGGATGGGAAGACCAAGACTATCAGGCGGAAGGTCGTCGTCAAAGTCGCGTTTTCCGAGTACAAGCAGAGGGACAAGGAAGCCGATGCCGAGCTCGAGAACGAGCGGAAATGGCTCAAACAGCTGGAAGGTGCTCAGCATATCATTCGGCTGCTGGCTTTTGAGGTAGATAAGACGAAGGTCTCGAGACCGGCGACCGTCTTGGAATACGCCGAGAACGGGGACATACATGGATTTTATGAGAAGGCGGCGGAGGAGGAAATGAATGTGCCGAACCGAGTGCTTTGGAGCATGTTCCTTTGCCGTAAGTATCCGATATTATTAACAAGATATTAAATCTGACTTCGAGATAGTTATCCGAGCCTGTGTGGGCTTAGCATATCCCCCATGGAAAGACGGTGAACTAGAGGAGATCCCCGAAGATGAGTCGAAGAAACCATCTTCAATCATGCACAATGATATACATGATGAGAACGTGTTGCTGGGGGATGTGATGCCTAATAGCGAGGAACATTGGCTCACTCCCATTCTCAAGGTACAATTCTCATTCTTGCTCTATTATGATACTGCAGTCATTTGTGTGTCTATCCGGCTAACTGGGAGCTGTTAGTTGATTGACTTTGGGAAAACAATAATGATGCCTCCCCAGGGCGGGTAAGTAACTGTTGACTATGTTACCTATGCATCGTATGTCACGTTACGTAACTAACAGTCCCGTCACGCAGAGAAACGGCAGAAGGCGACAACATCTATAACGTAGCAAGAGTAGGTCCCGAATCTTCAAATTTAATACCTACTATCATAACCTAGCTAACCCTAATTCTAACCTTCTTAGGTGATAACCGGCTGCGCCGTACTGGATTACAACACTCTGGCGGACGTGAACATGGAAGTCGAGATCCCCGACAAAGACGGCAACGTTCGCAAGATGTTGGTCTACACGGACTCCGAGCTCAAGGACAGCGAATATTTGCATCCAGACTTGAAAAATCTGCTCATGCTCTGCCAGACGGCGAAGAATAGCGATCGACCGAGTCTGCAGTACGTCTTGAAAATCTGCGAAGATGCTGTGAAAACACACACTGCTGAGAATTACAATGATATACCTGACTATGATAGCTCCTTGGAGACTGATAGGTCTATTCGGGCGTTTATTCAGAATGTAGTGTATAATGCATGAACTTGGTCTTCGTCATAAGGCTCCTGGGTTCCGGGGATAGACGATATGGTTTCTCAACTTCAAGCTGTCGAATAGCTAGATATATGTGTTGATCGTATTGTATTATATATATTGTAACTGGTGGGCATCATCGAGTACTCTTGTTATTTATTAGACAGAGTAGAAATTCATATTTGAATTCAGATCTCTCATACCTTCGTGCCAACTGGGTAAATTCGAACTGGATAGCTTTGGCTTCAGTGATGCATATGAGAGAATTCCCCAGGCCGTCTTGTTGATCCGGGGAAAGGTCTCAGCACAGTTGAACGGGGGCTGGAGATGAAACCTGACCCTGGGTATCGAAGGAGTGCTCACGACAATAGTATTCGCAACGCCTCTTGAAGATTTGGACCGGAGATGTAGAAGGAGTCCTCACCGTCTCGCCACCCTTCACACTACACTTGAGCTGTGACGGGTGTGGGTCGACGAACAAGCCATCTCATTCTAGCGAGACTTCGACCCGTAGTGCCTAGGCTTCCGTAGCTGGATTACGCCTTTATTCCCATCTGAGGTGTCACTTAATGGCTCGGCCAGCTCCAGTTTCCAAGCAGACCACGAAATAAAGCCAAAACAGTGCATTCTCGTACCACCTGTCGTTTGTTATTCTCACTCGCGAGAAGACAGCCCGGGCGGTTAACAGCAAGCGAAGGATGGAAGACGAGGAGGCCAGTGCGAAGCGAAACCCTGCAGCCGTAGAGAATGACCATAGAGACCGGGTTCGGCTTTAGGTAAATAAGCAAATATTATGCTTGTGAGAATCGATTGATAGGAGCAGTCCATTGCTGATTTGCCTCAGCGCTTATTTAATTCTCTGACTGCCTTAGTACGGAAGAAAGCGAGATCCATGGTCCCGGGAATAGATATTTATAAGCAATCTAATTTAAAGCACTTTTTCTGTAACAGCCTTGTTTCCATGCTGTGTGTCCCCGTGACGTCAGGTGATGGTGGGACGTTTTTGTTTCTTACGTGAGCTGAAGCCTGGCGGTGATTTCTTTCCTAATTCAGCCACCCAGGCGGAGATGGTCGTTCATGGAAATGTGTATGCACGAGTTCAGCTGACACTTAGAGATATTTAAAACGAGAAGGTGCATCTGCATGCAAGATTGATTTGCTTGGAAGTGTGGCCTACCGTTACATGCAAGATTGAGCAAAGATAAAGCTTCGGATATCGTTATTGCGGTTAATAAGCCTTCGTCATCCACGATGAAGTGGCAAAGATTTTCTTCTGTGCTCCCATTCGCTGTCGCCTCTTTGGCACAAGATAATGTTGAATACGATGCAGGTATGTGAGCTCCTCGTTGAATTGATGCTGATACTGCATAACTACGAAAGAGATCACTGACAAATCCTTTCTCTAGTCATCGTGGGTGGAGGTGTAGCTGGCCTAGTGCTTGCGAACAGACTGTCCGAAAACGCAACCTTCAAAGTTCTACTACTGGAGGCAGGACCAGACCCCACCAACGACCCGTTGATCAGCACCCCAGCCTTCGCCTCGAAGCTATGGCCTAGCAAGTATTCTTGGAACTTTACCGAGGTCGCTCAGCCACGCCTGGGCGGCATCGAGCCGCAGCTGCATCTGGGTCACGTCTTCGGCGGTGGTTCCGCGATCAACTTCATGGCCTACTGCCGCGGAGCTAAGTCCGTGTTCGACGAGTGGGCCGATATATCGGGCATAGAGGAGCTCGCGTGGGACCACATCGTCGACGACTTCCGGAAGAGCGCGAACCTGTTCGTGCCTAATCCGCTGCCGTACACGCAGCCTATCAATGAGTCCGTGTACGGCGACGACGGAAATGTGTTTGTTAGTTATGATCGCTCCGATCGGCTGTCTCAGCTGGAACCGGATTTTTGGAATGCATGGTTGAATGATAAACAACAACCTGCCGAGTTGGCCGACTTGACCGATGGCACTGGTATCGGACTTGTTAGAGGTGGACCTCACGCCGTTCGGAACTCGGACGGAACCCGCTCGTATGCATGGCCCTCGTACGGAATCCCTATTCAGAATAGAGCGAATGTGAAGATCCTTCACGATTCCCGCGCTATCAAAATCAATTTTGACAATGTTGGCAAAGGCACACCAAAGGCCGTCAGCGTCGACTACGTCTCGGGTACCAGCACTTCTCCCACAACAGTCAAAGGCAATGAAATAATCCTCAGCGCTGGAACAATAAACACACCGAGACTGCTCCTCCTCTCAGGCGTCGGACCTAAGAGCGATCTAGGCGGCCTTGGCATCCCTGTTGTCCTAGACAGCCCGGACGTCGGGTTGAACATCCGCGATCACCATATGGCCGTCAACCTCTTCACCGTTCCCTCCTCCATCGTCACAGCAGCCACCTTATCCAATACAAGCCGACTAGCGCAGCTCCAAGCCCAGTACGACAGCACGGGCGGGGGTCCCCTCTCAGAGCCGGGGCCGCAAGCAAGCACGTTCCTGACCGAGCGCTTGTCCGACGAGATCCTCGACAGTTTCGGCGTCAACGTGACATACCACAAGAGCCTTCCCAAGGACCGACCATTCCTGTCGTATCAATACGCGGCAGAGGCCTTCCTGCCACAATTCGCGACCCAGAACGTGGCCACGGCGTTCATGGCCCTGATGCAGCCCGAGGCGACGGGGTACGTGAAGCTGAAGTCGTCGAACTGGCAAGACGACCCGGTCATCAGCACCAACTACTTCGGTTCTGATGCCGATTTCGCTATCGCGCAGTACGGGTACCAACGCATGCTGAACATCACTCGCTCCGCCGCTCTGTCGCGCGTCAACATTGGCGAGGTGTTTCCCGGCCCGAATTTGAGTGTTGAAGATGGTTTTAAACAAGGAGCCCAGACGTATCATCATAATATCGGCTCGGTGTCCTTGGGCAAGGTCCTGGATAACCAGTTCCGCGTCAAGGGGGTCGATGGTCTTAGGGTTGTGGATAGTTCCGCTATTCCTGTTATTACGACGTGCCATACGCAGAGCTCCGTTTATGCGTTTGCGGAGGCTGCAGCTAAGATTATTGCTGCTTAGGATTAACTAAGTACTAAAATTAGGTAAAACTTGCATTCTGATCTATATGTATTAATAGTTACATTTGTTACTACCCTTTATTCATGTTCTCCAACCAGTTTCCGGCCCCTTTAATTATCCCGGATTACAGTATTCTGTAGGCCCTGCAATCTGCACAATGCTGTGATGGACAATCTTAGAATACTTGATGCTGAGGACTCAGGTCAGGGTTAGGGTTATGGTTATGGTTAGGGTTACAAGAACTGGGAAGACGTGCAATACATTAGCCCGTACTGAAAGTTCTGTTTGACAATAAAAATATGAGAGCCATGAAAAATAACTACCACGCAGACTTATGTATTCTAATCAAGTGTTTTAGTAAATGTGTTTGCTTGATAGTGTGATCGGACTGAAGAAACGAGGTGTCTGTACCTACACAGTGCGACGCACATTCCCCCAAGACCGCTATCTGAAGCGTCTTGGCGTATTTCTTGGTTCTCCATAATGCATAACTTGTTAATCGCCAAGGAAACTGTCAAGATCGTCCCTGGGTTAGGGTTTTAATGTACAAAATGCTTGTCATAAGCTTATGTGGGGGGAAGGCACGGATTGTACGGTACTTAAAGGCTTCGCCAAGGGGAACTTAGCCCTACAGCCGTTACTTCAACAACATTGGTATCACACCCATTGCTCCAACAGCTACGCCACGCGGGTGATAGCTCATCGGAGTTAGGAAGGCTATCAAAAAGGATCGGCCGTGCGCACAGTGGGAGATGCGGTCCTTGTTATCCGTCATACTCTCAATGATATTTAAAGTCATGACGCAAAGCATAGGTTAGAATATTATTTATTCACTTGTAGGTCGAGTCACTTGGGCATGAACCCTAGGTAGTCCTCTGTCCCTCGTGACACGTGAAGTAAACTGCCTGCCTTACAAGGTACATAATGTAGGTATGTAGGCTAGGTGGATCTACCTAACCCGGTACGACTCTCACGCCGGAACAAAAGCGACCTTGCACCCATTCTTGCTCGACGGCCCGACGCGCATAACAGCCGTGTAGGGCTCCTTATCCCTGGCCTCGATGGCCTTGAATCGCTGCAAGATCCTGAATACGGCGTAACTGCACTCCGTGTCTACCATGACGTGCGCGGGACAGATGCGAGGACCCCCGCCAAAGGGAACGAAGTTCCACATCGGACGCGCCGTCTCCCACCGTTCGGGGCGGAACTCCTCGGCGTCCGGCCCCCAGAGGTCCGGGTCCCGGTGCATGAGGAATCGGTTGCAGTGCATGATGTCGCCCTTTGCGACGAATATGGGTTGCTTGCCGTCGGAGCCTCCTCCCGTTGGGAGAGTGGTGTCTTTGATGCAGTAACGCACTGTCTGCAGACTTACCGGGTATAAACGGTGGGCTGTAAACAGTAATTAGCGGACTGTATCTGGGTAAACGTGTTTCTCATGGTAGGTGGGTGCATACTTTCATTCACCACATATCTGAGATATCTTAGTGACCTTAGGTTCTCAAACGTGACAGGCTTGTCACCGAAATCTACGATTTCCCTTCTAAGCTTTTCTACGACCCGAGGGTTCCGCGCCAGGGCAAAAATGGTGTTGCTCATGAGGATCGAGGTGGTTTCATTTGACGGGATCCAGACACCGGTGAGCTGCGTGCGAAGCTCAAGCGGATCCGGCACATGGCGGACAATGGTCCACAGGAAATCGTCCCGAGGTTCCCCGTTCTTATATGCGGCGGGCTTCCCGGTTTCCTTCTCCCGCCGTAACTGCTTATAGGCTTCCTGGATGTAGCCGTCTAGGAATCCGTGGATTCGCTTGCATGCAGCGAACCACTCTTTGTCTCGGTGCAGAAAAACAAATGAGCTCAGCTGCAGCCGTAGTCGCAATCCTCGCATGACCGTCACCATGTCTCTATATGGCCAATCGTTCTCTGGGTTATCGAGTGAGTTAACTGTCTCACCGAATAGAAAGTCGGTTGAGGTGTCAAGGAACTGAATAATTAAAGTGATGCGTTAGCTCAAATTCGTACGAAGTTGAGGACAAAGTGTTCCTACTTACCCATCGTCGGAAAAGCGGTTGCATATCCACCGTCGAGCCATCACAGGGAATTTTGCTAACCAAACGATCGACGTGTTCTCTAAGGCGCTCGATATTTGAGAACCCGTCTCGCTCAAAGTATGGCTTCACCAAATCGCGAGAGTATTGCCATTTAGGCCCGTCGGCGGAGCTAACACCCCGCCCTTGAAACGGGGTGATGGCGCCATTGCCCACGCGAATTGGCTCGACCGCAAAGCAGTCCTTGTGGGAAGTAGACATGGCCTTCATGTTTTCCGGCTCGGAACTGTACACCATGCGATTGCCCATGAACGTCGCCGTCCAGGTCTTCGCACCGCGCGCGGCATATGTTTCGCGATTGAACTCGAGAAACCGGTTCTCTGCTAGCGCGCGAAACATGGCGTAAACGTAGTCTGTGCCCATTATCGGATCCCAACCAGGATACCTCTTGAGCGGCGGGCAGCCCAGCTCCTTGCGTTTTCGCTCATAGCGGAGATAGTTGAAGAATGAACACCCTACAAAGTATAAAATTGACAGCCCAAGAAGGGCAACTACTACAGGGAGTGTGATGAGAGCCATGATAATAATTTGCAATTGTGTTTATTCTGTTATTGCTGCTGTTTGCAATCATGGACATATCTCAAATATTGGCTTGTGTGCTATCCTTCCATCCTGATAAAGCAGAAAACATAGGGCAGAAGAAGTGTACAACACGAGCTTACCAAAAAGGCGCCTATGACGACACGCATGGATATTTCTTACCCCTTCGAATTGTCGAAGGTAATGCAGGGGGCTTTGTCGCGTGTCGATCCGGGTTTCGGCTTTACTCCGCTAAACTCCCGCTTACTTACATCCGTCCGAACTAGGGCCCGGGGTATGATTTCCAACAGCGGAATCAAATTACCGGTAGGTTACTGAATAGAAATTTGGAAGTGTAAAGTCGCCTGGGCGTTAGTTTAGCATTCTGAAAAGCTGCGAAAACTGAGAAAACAAGCATGCGCGCCCTAACTAACGTGATAAGTTGGCTTTGGCATCGTCCCTCGCGGTATGATATTGATAACATAGCCACATTGCGAACCATTTTGCTTTAGAAAGTGGACAGTAAGATTGCAGCAAAAATGGAGTCCATTTACCATACTTTATCCTCGCCTTCTGTTTGCATCGCCATATTTTCTGCCTTAGCTCTGGTGTACCTTGTAAGGCTTGCTCTGCTTCCGAAGCCTATCCCAGGTGTACCTTATAACAAGGCTAGTGCTAATCGAATACTTGGTGATGTTCCCGATGTGAGATGACCCTTTTTCATAAGGCAGAAGAGCTTCGACTAATAAACTGCTAGATACTCAAATGGAAGGCCGAAACGAAGGAGATATGGAGTTACGTGCGGAAGCTAGCAATTGAGCTTGACTCGCCTGTGATCCAAATGTTCATGCGCCCATATGCTAAGCCATGGATCATTGTCAATGATTTCAGAGAGGCTATGGACATACAGATGTACCGCAACCATGAGTTTGACAGGGCTCATTTCCTCGGTGACATCTTTAAGCCTCTCCTCCCCGGAAACCACGTCTGGATGCCCACGGGAGATCAGTTCCGGGCGAACCGGCAGCTAATTCGGGATACTATGTCCCCTTTCTTCCTCTATCAAGTTGCCGGGCCCGGGATTCACTCCGCGACCCAGGGGCTGCTTGCACTTTGGAGTCAAAGGGCCCGGTTAGCTAAGGGCCACCCCTTTGTGGCAGATAACGACATCTTTCGAGCTACCGTTGACGTCATCCTAACAGCTACCTTTGGATTTGAGATCGGAGCTGTCAAGTCTCAGGCTGAAGTTCTGTCTCATACAGAGAGCATCAGCCTATCTGCTGACGTTGACAAAGCTGCCGTATTTCCGGCTATACCTGATCCTGAGGCCTTTACTTCGATACGGACGCTCGTTGACAGCGTTGAAATCGCGCTGAACTCGCCACTGCCAAGGGTGTCGCTAACTTTGGCTCTCAAGTTCTTCCCCTCCCTTATCAAGGCTAGGAGGTACAAAGATAAAATGATCGACGAACGCCTCAAGATGGCCTGGGAGAAGTTCTCCGAGGATATGGACAGAAATGATCGCGTCAAGTGCGCAGTAGACCTGCTCGTGCAGCGAGAGGTGCAAATGGCCCGGAAGGAAAAACGGCCAATCCAATACGACACCTTAGCTATCCGGGACGAACTATTTGGTTTCCTGCAGGCTGGTCACGAGACTGGCTCTACGACACTCTGCTGGGCTGTGAAGTACCTGACGGCGCACCAGGAAGCGCAGAAGAAACTTCGCGAAGCTCTAAGGTCGACTCACACCCGCGCTGCAGCGGCAGGGGACATGCCGACCGCCGACGAAATCGCCAAGGCCAGCATTCCGTACCTCGACGCGTTCATCGAGGAGACACACCGTTGCGGCACGACGAGTTCGGCTGTAGTACGTGTAGCTATCAAGGATACCACCATTCTAGGGCATAAGATTCCAAAAGGAAGCGACATTTTCCTCATCAATAACGGTCCCAGCTTTCAGGTGCCAGGCTTCAACATCGATGAGTCCGTGCGCACGACCACTAGCAGAGAATCCAAGAACAAATACGGGACATGGAGCCCGACCGACGTCCGGGATTTCCGCCCGGAAAGATGGCTCGTCGAGGACTACGAGAAGGGCGGCCTCCGGTTCAATCCCCAAGCTGGGCCGGTGATGCCGTACGGAACGGGGTTGCGCGGTTGTTTCGGTGAGTTTTTATGACGCGCGGAAGAGCGGTATAGTGACTTAGTTCATTCAGCTGACTTATTTGCCCGAAAAACAGGGACTAAGCTTGCTGCGCTAGAGCTGAAGATCATCATTACCCTTATAGTGTGGAAGTTCGAACTGCAGGAGACCCCTCCTGAGCTTTCCAGCTTCCGAGGCTGGGACAAGAATACCCGCAGGCCTCAACAAGTTTACCTCCGACTGAAAGAAGTGATGTGAAACTAGACTATCCTAACCTAGGTTAGCCGGCTTTGGGGCACTAAAGGCAAAGCACAACCGGGGTTAGTCCGGGATAGGGGGCGTAGGCAGTAAAGTACCCAGTACTTTTCAATCTTTGCTTCTTGATGGCCTCCCATTCAATTGTGCTCTTCCGGTTCTCAAGCCGAATGTGATCTATCTATCAAGTAGAGGGGGAGAACACTTATTCTGGTGAAATTGAACATTTGGTTACATGCATTGATTCTTAGGCCCTTCGGCTACTATCTGACGCCTAAGTATCTATTACCGCCTTTGTTATCCAGGCACCCAAGCCTTCTTCTTGCTGCACTAACTAGCTTTGCACGACCGTTTCAGATCGTCAGATCTGCTGGTCCGAACCTCCCCTCGGGTGCCCGAATATCAATGCTCATATAGGTAAGTACTAAGTAGGTATGGTATCTACCTATCATTAGAGCCGCGACACCCTGAATGCTGTGTCATTACAGACCTCGAAAACTAAAGCTGCGGCACAGCATATGTACTGTACAGTACCTACCTACATTAGCGTGTGGGGGGGGGGGGTTTGGTGATGGTCTCTAGGATGATTTTCAAACTTCGAGACCGTCTCCAAACGAAGAACGTCACTTGACGCCTTTTATTTTAAATACTTTTTTGCGTAAAAATTATTTTTGGCCTCCAGGATTACTATGTATGTCAAAGTAGAGACCATTTTAGTATACTAGAAGTAATTGTAAAAGTAAATATTTAACTATTTAATTTTTAAATACTATTTATACACTGTACTATATATTGTATTATAAGCACTTTTTTTTACTGGCAAGGTTGTAGTTTAAACTGTAGGTCTATATATTATATGCATTATATAATATTAACTATGCTATTTAGGCATAGAATCTATAGTAATTGCGAAGGGACTAGTTTAATTGAGAATTATATAACTTGTACAAGTGTAAAGGCAGGTGCAAATAGGAGTATGAGTGCGAGTGCGAGTGTAAGTGCAACGGTAAGAGGCACGCATAGGGGTAGGACTATGTCGTATAGCCTGTATGGCCTTGTATGGGCTGTATGGGCTGTATGGGCTGTATAGGATCACTTTGGTTGTACGGGATATGTGGAGAACTATTTCAAATTAGACAGCATATAATTTGGCAAGACTACTTTAGTACTTGGCACGTTCTTATTGTTTTAAAAGGGTTGCAGCATACAAAAATTATGTGCATACTAACATAATTATACTAAATAGGACAATGTACAGTAGAAAATAGTCACTATAACTGTCTTAGATTTTTAAGACCGTCTTGCCCAAAAATGATGATTCCAGAGTTTGAAAATCGTCCCGGGGACGGTCCCCAAAAGCCCCCCTCCCACGCTAATGTAGGTATAGTGAGATCTCCTAGATAAGCTAAACTTGATATGGCGATTTGATCTATCGGGATTTCCCCAGACTTGGCAACGGCTGGATGTCTTGGCTGCATGAAACATGCCGCTACTACCTAGGCAGATAGGTAGGTGGTGTCTTCCCACGTTTGCATCGTGTGCAAGATGAATGTTCAGCGTCTGATTGATCAGATATTCAGACCGACTTACTATTGATGCATTTAGCTAGGGTAGGAATCAAGTCTTGCTAGTATCTTTTGACCGGGGCTTCTCAAAAACGTCCACCGTATGCTCCCAGACCCTTTCCGACCACCCGCGGCCTTTGTACATATCCAAGACACGGCTTTCGCCTAGCACCTCGCTTTTATGGCTTACCCTCCACGCGCCGGGCCTGTATATCCCATTCGTGAGATAAAACACCTGCCTTTCTGCAGATTGCTCGGATGAGACGCCAAACAGCAGTGCCAGCAGGCCGGCCAGGCTCCTCAGGATAATCAAAAACAGCCTCCATATGAGGCCGGAGGACGCCGGGGGCTCCAGTCTCGCAAAGTTATCGGTCCTTACCCAACCGGGTGACACGTGCAAGAAAGTGATGTTTTTATCCTGCTTAGACAGGTAATCGAAGGTGAGGCTAGTCATGAGTGTGGAATGGTCGACAACTCTGAGTGGTGACCAGTGGCGATGCAATCCAATATCGTCATCTTGGATGCGCTTTTCCTTACCGCCATTCAGTACACTCACAACCCTAGCTTGAGGCGACCGGCGCAACAGAGGTAGTAGGTTATAGAGCAATCTCATCCGACAATAGTACGAGATAGCGAAGCAAAGCTCTAATCCCTCTACGGTATCTAGGATAAAAACCATTACAAGGTTTCGTTAGTCACATCTGACCAAGGCAAATCTAGGGGGGCAACCAACACTCCGGCCCATTCACGGGGATCATCCCCGGGCTCATAAACAGATAGTCGATCTTCTCTTCCGCTGCAACAATTTGTTTGCAGGCTGAGTCGACATCGGAGAGCAAAGAAAATTGTGCTTCTAAGAAGATGATTTTAGAGGAGGGGTTCAAGGCAAGTAGCCGATTTCGTTGGCTAGCGAAGCGCTTCGCTGACCGGCCGATGATGTAGAAGACAGGCTCATGTAACATGCATATCAGACGCTCAACTGTGGCAGCTCCAATGCCGCTTGTGGCGCCAGCGAATACACATATAGACTGGGTTACGTTGGCATCCTGTTGCCTCAGTGCAAACCGGCCGTTGGATTGGCAAATATGATGGAAGCTAACCATTGTGAACTAACAAGGAGTACTTAAAATCGTGTGTGTGAGGATGGATTCAGAATGGGCCGATTAAATCCATTCACCCAACAGGCCTCACCATTCTGATGGCATGTTTTAATACTGTACGTCTGACGATTTAGGATGGTTGAATGCAAGTGCTTAGTCGCTGATCGCGGTGAAGATCACTGATGCGAATGTCCTTTACCATGAAGACAAACAGATAAATATGGACCGGCCTGGGAATGCTAATCTTGGCGTGACCGGAATAGGAAATAAATTGCCGAATATGTCAATGAACCGTTGAGGAACATTAAGGACATTTGCTGTCCTTGCAGCTCCTCTACATTGTCAATAAAGGAAAGTATAGGCACTTAAACGAGTTATGCCGACATACTTGCCTACATGGACTTGACTGGCATTGATTGGTACTGACTACTCAGATACCTTAGTATAATACCTACTTACTCTAATCCCGCCGGCAATACGGGCCTTGAAGCTGCGATGGACTGCATGTGTTTCTGCCATCACTGAATGTTGTTTGAGTCGTTACAGGCTGCGCAGTCAACGGGTCTTTGTGCCACCAATGACCGCATAAAGCACAGTACAAACATGCCTGAGCATTTCCGCCCCCGGGTTGTGATTGGATGCTGTTGCAAGGTGAGTAGGTGGCTGCTACGGAATTATTGAACGCGACGAAGATAAATCCGAAAGGGGCTCAACAAACTCTGGCCAATCACAATCCTCACATAAGTCCGAAGACGAAAACATCACCAAAACTTCCTTTTTATATGGTCGAGGACGACAATTCTCATACAGTTCAATTGTTCCTTCTTTTCAGTTTTGATTCTCACGCATTGTGCTCATACTACTCGTTCGTCGTCATGTCGGAAGAATCAGCGTCAGACCAATTGTCACATTTGCCTGGATCAACCACTTCCATGGCTGGACCGCCCCAGGGCCATGAGGCCACCGCCCACGATAGTGAGAAGTCGATGGGCAAAAGAACTTCCGACGTAGCGAGCCCACCGCCAGACGGGGGCTTCAGCGCCTGGCTGCAAGTTTTTGCCAGTTGGGTTTTGATCTTTAATGCCTGGGGTAAGTGTGAGGGCTGGCATAGCCTATTGCATATGCCTGTCTTATGCGAGGCCTACATATGCATGACGTGAACGGCTGGCTGACTATGGACGCTTAGGCATCTCTATCACCTTCGGGGATTATCAATCCTTCTACGAATCCGGCCGGCTCTTTACCCAAACATCGTCCAACATATCATGGATTGGCTCCATCCAGGCCTTCTTGATCTTTGGGGTGGGTGCCATCGTAGGCCCGTTCTATGATCGGGGCTACCTGAGACTGATCCTTTTGGTCGGCACCGTCTTGGTCGTTGTGGGTCATATGACCTTGTCTCTCTGCACTCAATACTGGCAGGCCCTTCTCGCTCAGGGCTTCGCGATCGGCATCGGTGGCGGTTGCTTGTTTGTCCCCTCCCTTGCTGTCATGCAGCCCTACTTCAGTAGTAACCTGGGGCTTGCACTGGGAGTCGCCGCTACTGGAAGCTCTGTTGGTGGCGTAATCTACCCTATTATCTTCATCAATCTTATAGACAAGGTCGGCTTTGGCTGGACGGTTCGTGCTATAGGATTCGTATCCCTAGGCACCCTGCTGGTTCCCCTGACGTTGTCCAGGATGCGTGTCAAGCCGGCTGGTGTTCGGAAGCTTATTGATCCAACCGCGTTCACTGATGGTCCTTATTGGCTTTGTATCTTTGCTTGTCTGCTCGGATACACCGGCTGTTATGCCGCATTCTATTATATCGCCTTCTTTGCGCAGGAGAAAGGATTTATGAGCGCCACCCAATCTTTGTACCTTGTACCGATCTTGAATGGCGTGTCTGCCCTTGGACGGGCCGTGCCTAACTGGCTCTCCGATAAGATCGGCCCTACGAACGTCGTCATGCCAGGTAAGAAGCCTCATTCCGTTGACTACCCCGTCGACTTCCCCTTTGACTTGGATGCATGATGCTAATGATATCACTATACAGGCGCCTTTTTAACGGGCATTCTACTCCTCAGTACTCTGGCTGTGCATAATGCCGCCGGTATAATTGTCATTGCTGCCTTCTTGGGGTTTGCATCTGGCGTATTCATTGCGACTCCGCCTGTTCTGATCATCCGCTTGACCAAAGACAAGAGCAAAGTAGGTAGTCGAGTGGGAATGGCTTTTGCCGTCATAGGTTTAGGAGTGCTGGCAGGGGGTCCCGGTGGCGGCGGGGTGCTGCAACACGATCCCAGCAGACTGGACTGGCGGTCGATATGGACATATGGAGGTGTAACCGCACTGGGCTCTGGTGTCTCATTCCTCGTGTTGAGGGTTTGGCTGGGAGGCCGGAAGCTGGCAGCCAAAGTGTAGAAATGCGAGCCGCGGGGCGCTAGGCGATACCCCGACCACGTTTTCGGTTCCCGGCGCCATTGGTGAAAGAACCCGATCAGGGCCAAAAAGGGAAATCAATCAATCCCATGTATCGGACTGCGGTGATAAAAGGAGAACTAAGACTGGCCTATGTACACAAATCCCTGCAGATGAGTAGATTTAAGAATCCTCCCTAATACGTAAGAAGCTAGAACTAGTCGCTAGGAACAATTAGAGTGTGTCGTCCCACGTCAGATCACGAATCGTATAGGCGGAAGCCACTTGGCCCCTTGTTGTTGTCATGAGTACATATGTACATGTAGTAGACCAGTTGACCCCCCTGCCCCTCACCCCTCTTTTGTCTTGCAGGAAGCGGACACCCCTGCCATTCGGTATTCTATAGACCTGCCCGCTATGGTGACATCGAGCAACCGCATAGCACAATCGTATAGGCAGGTAAGATGGTGAATATGCTATGGCGCCAGCATTTGAACATATACTCAATCTAGAATAAAAGCCCTCTGAAACACCGCTCGTTACGAATCTGACCTAAGAGATGCGTCGATACCCCGTTTAGATAGTTAAGTGAGTTTATATAATAGACAGGCTTACTATATTTTAGACTAAGATCGAGAAGTACACACGGTGAGGAGCGGTAGGTACGCTTGGATAAAATAACCCGGTAGACTGGCCCTACAAGGATTGGTTGTAGCGGATCGTACATACAGCAGTTAATCCTCCAAGAGATACCTACCTACCTCCCCCTAACCCCTGGAGACCGCCGAAGATTCAGCCATCGCTATTGAATCTCATGATCAACATGCTATCGACGATTGCCCTTGGCCCGAGTCAACAGGATTCCCTGTGCCACGGCGCCATACTCAGCCGCATGGGGACGGCACGGTAGTTATTCAGCCATGACGCATGTGCGGTACGGTCCCGCTGTGGCGAGTTGTGCACATTGTAAGCTTATCGAAGGATCGAGACGTATCATCCCAAATGCACAACACCGCGTCCCGCGAGCCGCACCTCACGCATGGCATCTTCTGACCGTTGCCAAATGTATGTAATATGTATAAGGCTATTCCTCGAGTGGACTAGTCACTTGGGTATCCATGTACGCGTGTCCAAAAGGAAAACGGGGTTGGAAAGTGTTGTAAAACCGAGAAGAACGGACTTTGGTGCAACAAGAGTTTAATATATTACGAGGCAAATGCGGCTGGAAGACTAGAGTACAGTAATCTCGAACCGACTTGTTGCACTTTTCGAGCTCCGTCGATAGTCCGATGAGTTGCTCCATGACTTCCCAGTCCGAGCTAACCTTCGGCGCCGGTGAACCGGTGCGCAAGAAGCGGAGGCCCGCCTTGGCATGCCTCCCTTGCCGCAAAAAGAAGATAAAGTGCGTATATCGCCAGCGGCACAGAACTATCTCCATCTCCACCAAGTAGTCGGATCTATGGAAACTGGCTAAGTTGAATCTAGGTGTGATCGTCAAACCCCGTGCCTGTCATGCACCAAAGCCAACGAAAGCTGTGTGTACGTCTACGATAGTAGGCGCACACCGACCTCTGCCCCATTCGACGCATCCGACATACAGTTTTCCGTCTTTGAACAGACGCCACGTCGTTCTTCTATCTCGCTCACAACAACGACTTTGGGCCAGCATGACCCCTCTGCTATTGACGAGAACACGGATGATGTCTTGGAGGGCTCAAGCCCACCCAAGCCTCCGAAAGATACGTCATCATTCCAAGGCCTCTCCGGCCGCTCGTACCCGCACGCCGAGCTGGGCCACGCTGTGATTGAGCCTCTTACGCCGCTGGATAGCACACTGGCTATGGCGCCGTCCCCCCTCCCTATTACTAGCTCGCTACAGTCGGGGACATTTTATCAGGGCAAATATTATGGGAAAAGCCATTGGATGAACTTTGCTTACCTGGTGAGTCCACGCGAGAAATGCATACATGTTATATGCCCTAGCAGTGATGCGCGAACTTAATGGTTGGTACCTGGGTACCTAAACCTCGGCTAGAAAGCACGCACATATATACTAACAAGCGCACTACAGTCCCAGAAGGTGCAGACCGCAATTCAATCTTGCGAGGGAGGATCGGCCAGCACGAATATGCCTGCTCATATAACACTTACGAAATGCAAGGCAATGAGCAGAAACATCAAAGAGAAGGAAGGGGGGCTGGTTCGGACTTACTTACAATTTGGTTCCTCTACTAGAGACCTCATCCCGGATAGCCTGGTCTCCACAAAACTAGTGCAAGCCTACATCCGCACGTTTCAGATGATATTTCCCATCCTGCCCACATCGTCCTTCCGCGAGGACTATAAAGCTTTCTGGAGTGATCCTACATGGAGTAAGGAAACATTCGATATCACGCTTCTACTAGTTCTGAGCATTGGCTCTGTCTTCTGTCCCAACGAGCCCGGCGTCACCCCAGCAGTCACGGCCGGGTGGACGTCTTACATCGTGTCTTGGTTGAGCAATCCTCGAATCAAGACGAGCCTAGACCTGGATATTCTTCGAATACTCTGTCTTTTCCTGCTCTTACGCCAAGTGAGATGGTTGAGCTGCGACGTTCCATGGCTGTCAAGCGATTCTCTGGTCCGCATGGCCATGCAAATGGGACTGCACATCGACCCAGGCAGCCAGCCGATACCTGCGTCAGAAGCAGAAATGCGGCGACGCATGTGGGCGCTCATATTAGAGCTCGAGGTGCAATCGTGCATGGACAACGGCAACATTCCATGTGTGACGGAGGAGGACTACGACTGCCTTCCCCCTTCGAATGTCGATGATACCGATACCCTAGACGACCCAATCGTCAAACCCATATGTCACTTGACACAAGTCTCCTGTCAAATTCTATTGACCATGTCGCTGCCGATTCGGCTGAAAATAGCAAGGTTTGTGAACAATTACCGTGCGAACCACTCCTTTGAGAGGGCGCTTGGCCTAAGCTCGGAATTGATGCCCGTTCTAGAGCGCTGTTTGGCACTCTTGGGAGATTACCGCATCAGCAGCCGACCCCCGACGTGGCTACAAACCAGGGTTTTTGATCTTCTCGTGCGCCGGTTCTTGTTGAGCCTGCACCATCCCTTTACGACCGGAACCATTTCCGACCCTCAGTATCATTATTCACACAGGGTATGCCTGGATGTATCTATCGCCTTGTTGTCTGAAACATCGCAGTCTGTTAACGACGACTTTCACCGCCTACTATTGAGTGGCTCCGACCTCTATCATAATACGTACACACAAGCCGCTTTGTACTTGACCGGTGCGCTGAGCAGCGCATGTCAGTTGCAGGACGACTGGCTATTCACGGCGGCTGTACGGAGTGAAATGCGAGAGACGGTTTCAAAGTACCTTGAAATAGCTTTAGCACGGTTGACTGCAAGCGAAGAGAGTGTGGAAACCTACGTCCTAGTGTCTTGTGCCCTAGCGCAGGTGGAGGCGAAGCAAATAAGGGTCTCGGAGGATGCGTATATTTTCGAAGCACTTCAGAAGGCACTTGGAGTCTGCTACTCGCTATTGAAAGCAGAAGACCAAACATTCGATAATGTCGACTGGGATATAATGGATTTAGGTACCACTCTAGCTCGTGTCGATGAGCCACTTGAGTTCCTACAGTGGGATGAGGCGGTGGCATAGCATCAGAACAACCTCCATGATAATAGAAATATTCACATATAGAGCGGTGCACTTTATATTATAATCGCCAATTTAACCTGATATACACACTCAGCTTGAGTCGGCCGCTTTACTCCAACGCTACCGTCATAATCTTCTAACTGCAGATGGCGGCTTATTAGGTCAACGATGTTCCAACACCATTCTCTACATTGATACAGGCTTCAACCCCGAGATCAGAGGGATGCATACTTATTGGCTATCGTTACGAACAGTTGTAATGCTAATGTTAACACAGATTTAAGCCTCCCCAAATGTAACTCTTGAGAAGCGAAGTCTATGTCCGTTCTATAATTAAAGGAAAAGTCCGAAAATATGAGTAATATGAAGGTAGGAACAGGTTTTAGTGGCCAATGTCGACCAAGATAGACTTCAGGCAATACTATTCGCGGAGTACAGTTCCTTCACAAGTTACACAAGTTACACAAGAATTCAGCTTCTTAGGGTTTGTAGGTATGTGAAGTGTTGAAAAGCTTCTGTTACGTAAGAAGGAAGATGAATCCACCCGGAGATGTCGTCAACGGCTGTTACGCATCGACCTCTGAGCGTGCGAAAGGAACGTGGGAAAGGAACGTGGGAAAGGGATGTGGCTTGACTAGGATCCTCCCTTGCAACCACGAAGAAATGATCTACCCGGACCGGCCGAGAGGTGTATTCAGGCCCGAATGATACTCTGCGCGCAGGTTGCCTCGTGCAGGGAGCCGAGATAACGCAGAACTGACTCAGATGTGGTAGACGCGTGAGATCGTTGCATTGCATCGAGTCCTTTGTTTCAAATGCCGGATTTGGGAATTTGGGATTTTGCTGCTATCCGAATTAATACAAGCCATTATAGGTAAGCGAAGAGGCTTCGGGGCGTCGCACGACGTGATCGGGCTTATCCAACTGGTAACTTATCCCGGCTTTACGTTCCCTAATTCAGATATGTTATTCATCCTCGGCTTCTCAGCCGCCGCTCTGGTATCATCACCAACAAAGGCGGTGAAGTTCGAAGACTCTACCTGGATGATCTTACGGATCACCGATAATCCACGAATTGGACTTTGTACGTTGAAACCCATGAGGCAAGTATTGCCCTTCGTGTTACCCGGGCAAGTCTATGTGTGTGCGATGGGGAATTCGGTCTATGCGCGGACATTATACAGAACTGGATAGTGCAGGACTTCGGTAGAGAAGATGAGTATCTAGGTTCTATGAAAGACATATCGAGGTTGGAATATATTGAATAGGATGGACTGTAGAGAATATCGTATGACAGACATGCAACCAAGCCCATCATCAACTGCAACGGGCATGTAAACATTGTGTTAAAACAATTCACCGCAAAGACCCATTTATAGGAACTCAACATACCTTTCTCTTACTATTACGATCCTTCCGTTGTAGTAAGCAACCGAACAGATAACCAACATGAGTTCCATAGCCATCATCGGTTCCGCTTGCAGGTTTCCGGGTTCCGCTAACTCGCCTTCCAAACTTTGGAACTTGTTAAAGGAGCCCAGGGACGTAGTCAAAGAGTTTCCGGAACATAGATTGAACTTCTCCAAGTTCAGCAGCCAGGATGGCAAATACAATGGCTACACAGACGTCGAGAACAAGTCATACCTCCTCGAAGAGGACCATCGCCTCTTCGATGCATCATTTTTCCGCATCAACCCCAAGGAAGCCGCGGGTATGGACCCGCAGCAAAGGATGCTGTTAGAGACGGTATACGAAGCGATCGAGAGGACGGGCTTACCGCTGAACACCATCGAGGGGTCGCCCACGGGCGTGTACGTCGGCGTCATGACCTCGGACTTCAACGACATCCAGATGCGTGACCCGGAGATGCTGCCCACGTACACGGCGACAGGGCTAGCGCGGAGCATCCTATCAAACCGGATCTCGTACTTCTTCGACCTGAAGGGCCCCTCCATGACCATCGACACGGCCTGCTCGAGCTCGCTCGTGGCGCTGCACCAGGCCGTCGAGTGTCTCCGGAATGGCGGTGCCGCGCAGGCGATCGTGGCGGGTACCACGTTGCTGCTCGACCCGGCCATGTACATCGCCGAGTCGAAGCTTCACATGCTCTCCCCGGACTCGCGGTCGCGGATGTGGGATAAGGACGCCAACGGCTACGCAAGGGGCGAAGGGTGCGCGGCTGTCATCCTGAAGCCCCTGAGCAAAGCCATAGAGGACGGAGACGACATCGAGTGCGTCATCAGGGAGACGGCCGTCAATTCGGACGGTCGCACGAATGGCATAACTATGCCGAGCTCGTCGGCGCAGACAGAACTGATCCGGGAGACCTACCTTAGAGCCGGGCTGGATCCCGTGAAGGACCGGTGCCAGTACTTCGAGTGTCACGGGACAGGGACTCTAGCCGGGGACCCGGTGGAGGCTAGGGCCATCAGAGATGCCTTCTTTCCAGATCCAAGCTCAGAATCACATCAGGATAACGACGATAGTGTCCTATATTGCGGCTCTGTGAAGACCGTGATAGGTCATTTAGAAGGGTGCGCCGGTCTCGCCGGAGTCCTCAAGGCGTCGATGGCTCTTCAGAATAAAGCCATCCCTCCTAACATGCACTTCCGAGAGCTCAACCCAGCCATTGAGCCTTACTACGGTCATCTACGTGTCCCTACGTCCTCGATCCCCTGGCCCGAGACAAACGGCGAACCCCTACGTGCTAGCGTCAACAGCTTCGGGTTCGGAGGCACCAATGCGCATGCCATACTCGAGAGATATGAACCAACTGCTCCCTCACAGCATCCTCGGACTATTCTTAATAGCGCAGAATCGACAGCGGGGGCCGAGGAGATAGGACCGTATGTGTTTTCGGCAAAGTCACATACATCGCTTCGCGGCATCCTGAAGAGGGCGGCGGAGTATATCCGGGAGACGACTCCTGCCTCGGAGCTGGACTTGGATGCTTTGCGCTATACCCTACAGGCCAAGCGAAGCGTGTTTCCCGTGCGGATATCGTTTCCTGTATCAGGTCGCGAGAAGCTGCTCGACGCCATCGAGAAACAGGTCGCTCTGGCCGAGGCACCTGCGGGCCAGCCAGTAGGTGTGCGGACGATCGTCTCCGATCCGGATAAGCCGGCTCGGGTATTAGGTGTTTTCACGGGCCAGGTATGAATGAATTGCCCGCCTCCCTCTCAAGTCTGATAAGAAGGCACCCATTCTGAAGATATGTGGCTAACTAACATCATTTCAAATTTTAGGGCGCCCAATGGCCGACAATGGGCCGCGAACTAATTAAGCGATGCCCAACATTCGCCAAATCAATTACACAACTCGATGAAGCGCTGAAATCCATCCCCGGCGCACCGACTACATGGTCACTCTTAGAGCAACTCACAGCCGATGGCGCTAGTTCGCAGATCTCGGAAGCTCGGTTCTCACAACCCTTATGCACGGCCGTCCAGATCGCTCTCGTCGACCTCCTGCGCGCTTGCAACGTCAGGTTCGACGCTGTGGTAGGCCACTCGTCGGGGGAGATCGGCGCCGCCTACGCCGCGGGACTCCTCTCTCGCCGCGACGCCGTCGGAATCGCGTATTACAGGGGTCTCGTCGCGCATCTCGCTAAAGGACCTAGTGGTCAACCGGGCGGTATGATGGCGGCGGGCATGTCTCCCGAGGACGCGGAGGCGTTCTGTTCGCAGCCCCTTTTCGCTGGTCGTATTGGGGTCGCGGCTTGTAATTCGCCCTCGAGTGTCACGCTGTCAGGGGACCTGGATGCGATACAAGAGGCCAAGAATGCGCTTGATCAGGACAAGATCTTTGCGAGACTACTGAAAGTCGATACTGCGTATCATTCTCACCACATGCTGCGCTGTGAGGAGGCGTATAGGAAATGCTTGGAGAACCTAAACATACAAGTGCAACTACCGACGAATTCTTGCCCGTGGTATTCGAGTGTCCGCGATGATGCGCGGAACATGACTGAGGGATTTACTGAAGGTGATGCGCTGTCAGCTCAGTACTGGGTCGACAATATGGTGAAGCCTGTCTTGTTCACGCAGGCTGTCAGTGCTTCGCTTTCAGGAGATAGTAGTGGCGCGCCGCAGATGGCGCTAGAAGTTGGTCCTCACGCCGCCCTAAAGGGTCCGGTCGGCCAGACGATCAAGCAACACCTCGAAGCAATGATTCCCTATACCAGCTGCTTGGTCCGCGGAGAGGACGACGTCCAGTCCATGTCCGCCGCAGTTGGATACCTATGGAGTTATCTTGGCCCTTCGTACGTGTCTCTGGAAGGCTGGAGGTCTGCATTTGGCGTATCAAGGCAGAGTCGGGTCCTCAAGGCCTTGCCTAGCTACGCGTGGGATCATGATCAAGTCTATTGGCATGAATCTCGACTCTCCCACAATTACAGGTTGCAGTCTCAAGACACGCATGAGCTCCTAGGACGCCTCCGTGAGAGCACTTCGAATGATATGACGTGGAGAAATATCGTCGACCTCGAGACACTACCATGGATGAGGGGCCACAGATTTCAGGGACAGGTGATTTTCCCTGGAGCAGGCTACGTCAGCATGGCTGTCCAGGCAGCTCAGTTCTTCCTCAAGGAGAATACACTCAGACTGGCTGAAATCAGGGATATGACTATCCACAAGGCTTTGATCGTGGATGAAGATACAGAGGGCGTGGAGGTTCTGTTCAGCATCCATAAACGCACCAACGCGGCCAAAGAGGATGATCCGTCTGTCGTGGAAGTCGACTTCAGCGCTCACAGCTGCAGTGACGGACGTAACCTTGTCAAAGTGTGTGACGGTCACATGCTCCTGCACCTTGACCCAGATCGGGGTATGCCTCCTAATCCAATATCTGCCATCGAGCTCCCTTCCCTGGACATCGACAGATTCTACCAGGTCATGAACAGCCTAGATATAACCTACGATGGCGTTTTCCGAACCATACGCTCTATTACTAGAACGCTTGGACAGTCGAAAGCGGTTGCTACATGGGACAGTGGAGACCTTAACAAGCAATACACACTCCACCCCGCAGTATTAGACGTGGCTTTCCAAGCAGGGCTTGCGGCCTTCGCGTCGGTTGCTGAAAATGCCATTGGCAGCACATATCTGCCCAGTGGCATCAAGCGTATTGTGATTGATCCTACACAAAGCTACCGCGATCCTGCTGGAAACACCATGATCGAGATAGAGACTCATCTTGCGAGCTCGACGAGCGCCTTGCTCGAAATCGACATTAATATGTGCAGCAAGGCAACCGGCGTCTCTGGCGTGCAAATCGACGGTCTCCAACTCAAGGCTATCGCCGAACCTCAGGCAGCGGATGATAGGAAACTATTCGCCAAGGAAGTTTGGGACATCGACGCAGCCTACGGCTTACCGAGCCTTCCACCTCGAGCCCTGAGACGCAATGAGGTTGAGTACATAGACGCTGTCGAGCGCACCGCGCTCTTCTTCTTGAAACGACTTGCCACCGAGACTAAAGCCAAAGATATCCCGTCGTTCAAGTGGCATCACCAACAGTTGCTCCGCGCCATCTCGAAGTTCGTAGAGCCAGTGCAGCAGGAACGTCATCCGGTGCTGAAGAAGGAATGGTTGAACGACGACCAGGAAACCATCCGTCGTTTTGCTGAGCGGTACCCTGACAGTGTAGATCTTGCTCTGTTAACGGCGGTGGGCGAGAACATCTCGAGCGTCTTACACGGCAAGTCCGACATGTTGGAACACATGTTGAAAGACAACCTCCTAAGCCGGCTATACGCCGAGGGTCGCGGCTTCGCCATCTGCAACGACTACGTAGCGCACTTTATGGGCAAGATCAGCCACAAGTACCCGCGCACGCGGATCCTGGAAGTCGGCGCCGGTACCGGCGGCACCACAAGGACTGTGCTGGACACTATTGGAGATGCGTATTCTTCGTACACATACACGGATATATCGGCCGGGTTCTTCGAGAAGGCCGCCGAGAAATTCGCTGAACATGCGCATAAGATGACGTTCAAGGTCTTCAATGCCGAGAACACGCCAGAGCAGCAGGACTTCGTCCCTGGTTCTTACGATGTCATTATTGCGGCGAATGTCCTGCACGCTACCCGCGACCTTGCACAGACGATGCGAAATGTCCGATCCCTGCTCCGCCCCGGAGGCTACCTACTCATGATCGAAGTCACGGGCACCATGTTGCGCGAGCCGGGTCTCATGGGCGGTTTAGAAGGTTGGTGGCTGGGCACAGATGACGGACGATTCCCTAGCCCGGGTATCTCGGCCGAGAAGTGGCACGACGTACTGCAGAAGACCGGGTTTTCAGGAGTCGACAGCATCATGTACGACATGCCGGACATCGCGCGCCATAACTGTTCCGTCTTCGCGACGCAGGCCATGGACGACAATTTCAGAGCCCTGCAGGACCCCTTGGCTGCCATCGAAGCCGTTCCCGAGGCGCCTGTTGTGATAATTGGAGGACAGACTCTGAAGGTATCCAAGTTTGCGAAACGCGCCGAGAAGATGTTGAAGAAGTGGGCTTCTAATGTCACGGTCTATAACTCCATCCTCGATGTCGATCCGTCGGAAATCGCGCCTGATAGCTGCGTGCTGTGCTTGACAGAGCTCGACAAGGCCGTCTTCTCTGAACCCATCAGCGCAGAGAAACTCGAGAACTTACAGGAGTTGCTCGGAAACGCGAAGAACGTCCTCTGGGTGACGTCGGGACGTCTAGCCGAGGATCCTCACTCGAACATGATGATTGGCATAGGTCGCGCCCTCTCTTTCGAACTGCCGCACGTGAAATTGCAATTCCTCGACTTCGAAGACCACTCCTCCTGGGATGCAGAACTCGTCGCGCAATTCCTGCTAAGGATGGCCCTCCTGTCTTCAGATGCTTATCGCGACCACAACATGCTCTGGGCGCAGGAGCCGGAACTCACGGTCAATGACGATAAGGTCATGATTCCGCGCGTGGTCCAAGATGCGGTCGCTGATGAGGGAATGAATGCGAAGAGGCGCCAGATTACTAGGCCCGTCGATAAACATGACCTAGTGCAAGCGGTGCATCACGGGTCGCAGATCAAGTTGGTCAAAGATGAGCAACCACCTCATGACACCCTAGGCGGGCTTGTTGAAGTGAGGGTAAAGCATTCCGTGCGGCTGCATTCAGGCGATGATAAGGATAGCTGTTTCCTATGTTTCGGCACATTGCCGACAGGAGAGTCAGCATATACTCTGTCTGGCGTAGATTGCTCAACTCTGATAAAACAAGAAGAGGAAGTTTTCAAGGCGCCGACTACTAACGACCCTGCTTCAACACTGGTAGCGTTAGGTTCAGCGCTCATAGCACTGAACATCATCTCTAACAGTCCTAGCACCGGAACAACTCTCATCTATGAGCCAACAAATCTTATTGCTAAGGCAGTTGAGATTGATGCAAAGCGGACACGACGCCACATTCTATTTATCAATGCGAGCGGAGAGAAGAAAAGACAACAGAACTGGATAACGGCGCATTCTCATGCTCAGAGTCGTGTACTTCGCCAGTCAATACCGCTGGATACCAATGTGCTATTCACGCTTACCAGAGATACACCCAACACCCTCGTTTCCTGCCTTCCGGTAAACTGTGCAGTCCAACAGTTGAAGGCGAGCTCCCTATTAAGAGATAATACGGCCTTGGCTTCAGCATACAAGCTGATAGTCGACATGAGCTGGAGAACGAACCTTTCAATCGTGACATTGAAAGACATTTCCGATGGTGTCCAATTACCAGCGATTTCTGACAGGCTATCCACCGTTTTAGACTGGGAACGATCCGGTCCCGTCAACGTCATCATACCACCTCTCCAAGCCGGCGGGGCCTTGTCTCCGAACAAGACCTACTTCATGGTAGGACTGGCAGGCGAGCTGGGTTACTCGCTCGCACGCTTCATGGTCGGCTGCGGCGTACGACATATCGCTCTTGCCAGCCGAAACCCGATCATCGACGCCACCTGGCTCGACGATATGGCGAGGACTGGCGTCGAAGTCCGCGTACTCAAGATGGACTTAACGGACCGGGCACAGGTGCGAGAGACGGTCTCGAAAATCCGCGAGACAATGCCTCCCATCGGCGGCGTCGCAAACGGCGCGCTCGTGCTTGAAGATAGTCTCTTCGTTAACACTACAGTCGCAAATATTGAACATCAGCTAAAGTCCAAGGTCGACGGTACCATATATCTGGACGAAGAATTCGCGGACGACAAACTGGATTTCTTCATGGCTTTCTCGTCGCTTGGCAGCGTGTACGGAAACGCCGGGCAATCGATCTACCATGCTGCAAACATGTTCATGACGGGTCTGGTAGAGAAGCGACGAAGACGAGGCCAGGCTGCTTCAGTTATCAATATCGGCATGATCGTGGATGTGGGCTACGTCGCCAAGAGCAAGCGCGCCGGCTCTAGCATCGAGGAACATCTGCGTTCGCAGTTCTACACGCCCCTTGCCGAGTCCGAATTCCACCATCTCTTCCTGCAGGGCGTGGTTTCGGGCCATCCTCAGTCGTCTCATGCGGGCGTAACGATGGGTATTCAACCCTTCATCGATGACCCAGCGGCGTCTACGCGTCCGCACTGGTACAACAATCCGCGGTTCTCGCATATGATCTTATCACCTGTCTCGTCTACGGAGTCGGCAGGAACTACCACGTCGGCGCAACAGCTCAGGGAAAGACTCGAGAGTGTGCAGACTGCCGCTGAAGCGAGCGAGATATTCCAGGAGATGTTCCTCCAGAAGATTGAGTCAATGATGAAGATACCCGCCACATCGGTCAATCCAAGCGCGCCTCTATCTGATCTGGGGCTCGATTCACTGCTCGGTGTCGAGATTCGGACGTGGCTGTTTCAGAATATGCATATCGATGTCCCCTTGCTCAGGATTCTAGGCACTGATTCGATCGACTCGATATGCCAGAGTGCAGCTCAGAACCACACAGACCGCCTAGGTCTAGCGGCGGGAGCGACGACCGATGAGGCAGCAGCACCAAAGATCAAACTCGACATTGAGGCACCCAGTGTCGCAGGGAGCGAAAGCAACCATAGCTCGCAAGAAGATGCCCATATTAACACGACGAGCCCGAGTCTTCGGCCCAGCACGGAATCATCGACGCCTCCGCATTCAGGCACGGCGTCACCCAAGACAGAGGAAGACCCGACGGCTTCTAGTTCGGCTATGTCGGATATCGACTTAGAGAATGCTGAAGAGGAAGAAGAGCCCTGTTTCGTACCGGATTTCAAGGAATCTGAGCGTCTCTCATTTGCTCAGGCGAGCCTGCAGTTTCTCCAGAACTTCCTAGATGACCCCACGACTTTCAATGTCACGGCGCAGTACGCGATTGACGGACCGTTGAACACGACCCGATTCAAGCGCGCTCTTGAAAAGACCCTTGCGCGCCATGATGCGTACAAGACATGTTTCTTCACCGAACCTGGAAGTCTTGAGGTCCAACAAGGCATTGCCGCGAATGCCAGCGCCAGTGACAAATTCAAGCATCTCTTCGATTTCGAGCCAGCAGAAGTGGACAAAGTATTCGAGAAGCTCGCAAGCTACGTATGGAGGCTAGAGATAGGGGAAACCTTCCAAGCCATGCTGCTGAGCCACTCGCCAGAATCGCACACGCTCGTTATCGGTTGCCATCACATCATCATGGATGGCAGTAGCTGGCACATTCTTCTTAAAGATCTTGATGAGGCTTATCAGATGCGGCCGCTGAGAGGAGTTCCCAATTCCTACTTAGACTTTACGCGTCAGCAGCACAAGGCGCTCGCCGACGGGAACCTAGACGAGCATATCGCGTACTGGACGAAGCATCTGGATCCACTACCGGACGTACTCCCGCTCCTGCCGTTGGCTCAGAACAAGACTAGGAAGCCGAGACGAGTATACAGTAACCACGTTGTTCATACCAACATCGGCGGCGACGTAGCCCAGAAGATCAAGGAAGCGAGTCAAGCGTGCCGGGCGACGCCTATGCAGTTCTATCTCGCGGTTTTGGAAGCGTTGTTGGCGCGTATCCTCGAGATCGATAACCTCTGCGTGGGCGTCACAGATGCGGGCCGAGGAGAAGACGGCAGCTATTCAGAGACGGTCGGACATTTCACTAACCTATTGCCTTTGAATTTCCAGTTTGATCAGAGTCAATCGTTCGCAAAGCTGCTACAGGATACCACCCAAACTGTCCTGACAGGATATAGCCACGCGAAGGCTCCCTTCGAGGTGGTACTAGAGAGACTCGGTATAGAGCGATCGACCATTCATACACCACTATTCCAAGTGACCTTCAACTACCGTACAGGGGATCTGCTCCACGGTTCTCTTGGTAACTGCAAGCTGAACCTGGTCAAATACGTCGACTCCAGGAGCCCTTACGACTTATCATTCAACATCACGCAAGCCGCCGACGGAGGGAACTTCATCGAAGTGTCATCAAACGACTACCTGTACTCGAAGGGTAGCACGCAGGCTATAATGGATGCGTACATCAACCTGCTGAGCAGCTTCGCATCTAACCAAGACATCAAGATCCAGGACAGTCGACCTTTTACTCGAGCCCAGGTTGATCAAGCACTGATTGTCGGGCGCGGGTCTAGAACAACAACGGGACGCGCATGGCCGGAGACGCTGACGGAAAGATTCGGAGACGTATGTGCTGAGTTCCCGAACACGGTTGCGCTGAAAGACGAGAAGTACTCTATCACGTACAGCGAGCTTCTTACCCGAGTGAACGGAATCGCCTCGTCCTTGACTACCAATGGAGCGAGCAAAGGGACGCACGTCGCAGTACACTGCGAGCCGAGCGCGGATACTTATGCCGCGATGCTCGCTATCATGCACATAGGGGCCATATACGTGCCCCTAGATGTGAGCTTACCGAAGGCGAGACACCAGGTCATGCTCGAGACATGCAAGCCGCAGTTTTTGATCTTCCATTCCAGAACTGCGGCCAAGGCGTCAGATCTCAATACTGGTAGTACGATGAAAACTATCAACCTATCCCAGATATCCCCATCAGCCAATAAAGTCCTTCCAGCCGCGACGCCTACGGAAGATAGCTTCCTCCTTTTCACCAGCGGCACAACGGGAACGCCTAAGGGTATAAGATTATCCCAAACAGGCATCATGAACTACGCTGCCTCAAAGAGCGAAAAGCTCAACCTCGGACAAGGTCAGGGCCAGGTGGTCGTGCTACAGCAGAGCTCGACTGGGTTCGACATGTCCATTGCGCAAGCCTTCAACGCGTTCGCTAACGGAGGCACACTGGTCGTCGCGCCTTCCCACTCCCGGGGCGACCCGGTCTCTATCGCGAAATTGATGCTACGCGAAGGTGTCGAGCTAACCATTTGCACACCGTCAGAGTACCTTATGATGACGTCCAACGCGTCTGAGATACTGGGCCAGTGCAAATCATGGCGCCATGCGTGCTCCGGTGGCGAGGCGGTAACGGATAGACTCGTCTCCGAGCTACGTCGTCTGGAACTGCCTCATCTCGCATTAATGGACTGTTACGGACCAACGGAGATCTCGTGCGCGGCGACGTTCCAGTCGATACCCTTACAGCCGGGTTCAGAAGGGATACCAGCGCCGGGAACTGTGGGCAAGGCCATACCCAGTACGTCCGTCTACATCGTCGGTAACGCCGGCGAGCTACTGCCTACGGGGTTCCCCGGCGAGATATGCGTCGGAGGCCGCGGCGTCGCGAAGGGATATTTTGACGAGAAACTCAACTCTGCCGCGAAATTCGTCGACGACCCGTTCGCTACACCCGAAGATATTGCGCGCGGATGGCGATCTATGTACAAGACAGGCGATAAAGGATACCTTCGTGAAGACGGCTCTCTCGTCTTCACGGGTCGTACGGACGGCGATACACTTATCAAGCTCCGCGGTCTACGCATCGAGCTCAATGAAGTAGCTAACGTGATTCTTCAATCAGCGCAGGGCTCACTCGCCGACGCTGTGGTAACTGTGCGAGGGAAGCCCGAGTACCTCGTCGCGCACGTCGTGCCTGCGCGAGGACAAGCAACAGCGTTAAGTCAAGACGATCTCGAAAGATTGCGCGCGGAGCTACCATTACCGCGGTACATGATTCCAGCCACAATCATAGCTTTAGAAAGTCTTCCCCTCACATCGAACGGCAAAATCGACAGAAGGGCCGTAGCAGCTTTGCCTTTACCTGCAAAGACGACCGCTGAAACCCAAGGTCTTGAGAAGACAAGCAGGAGGCCCTTGACGGTAGCCGAGGGCGAACTGCGACTCATCTGGCGTGACGTTCTCGGCGAGGTAGCAGCCGATGCCGAGATCGGAGCCGATACGGATTTCTTCACAGTGGGCGGTAGTTCGCTCCTGCTAGCGCGTCTGCAGAACGCGCTGAAGGAGCGCATGGGCGTGCAGATGGCGCTGCAGGATTTGTACCAGGCCAGTACCCTGAGCCGTATGGCGAAATTGACGAGCAACGAGAGGAGCCAGCTTGTGGCCGAGGAAATCGATTGGGATGTCGAGACCGCGATTCCGGGGCACGTTCTACGGGTTGCTGAGCGATACGCCACCGCTACTGCTGCTTCGCCACCTGCTGCTGTGCCAAAGTCAACCGATAGGGTTGTGCTTCTCACGGGCGCGACGGGGTTTATAGGATCTGAGATATTGCGCCATTTGATCAGCGATGGGGATATTGCGGAAATCCACTGCGTTGCCGTGCCAGAGGATGCGCAACAGAAGGTGCCTTCGAGCGAGAAGGTCAAAATCTACACGGGCAGCCTCCTGAACCCTTCTCTAGGCCTAACGCGCAAAGAGCAAGAATATCTGCAGAATAAAACCGACCAGATAATCCACGCCGGAGCACAGGGTCATTGCCTGAACAACTACACCTCCGTCCGGCAAGCTAATTTCCTATCTACGCAATTCCTAGCCACTCTCGCTCTACCCCGGCGCATACCCTTCCACTTCCTCTCTTCCGCACGGGTGATACTGCAATCCGGCAAGCACGCCACGCCCCCTATCTCCGTGTCCTCTTACCCGCCCCCCAGGGACGGATCCCAAGGTTTCACGTCTTCGAAATGGGCCTCTGAGAAATATCTCGAAGACTTATCTTCTAAAACACGGTTGCCTGTGGCTGTGCATAGACCTTGCTCTGTGGTAGGCGACAGGGCGCCTCATGACGATGCGATGAACTCGGTCGTCAGGTTTTCGCTATTGAGTAGGAAAGTACCAGATGTTCCTGCCGCGGAGGGCTTCTTCGATTTCAAGGACGCTACTGTTCTTGCGGAGGAAATTGCGCGGGGCCCCGTTGCCGCCAACAATACTACGAATACAGAGGGGAAAGGAGGATGCATATCTTTCCGCCATCACAGCAGCGGTGTCCGCGTCCCCTTCCGCGACCTCGGCAAGCGAATGGAGAATCTCCACGGCGGCAAGTTCGAGACGGTGCCCATGGAGGAGTGGCTGCAAGTTGCACAAGAGCTGGGGATTGAGGATTTGATTGTGAGCTACCTGAGAGCGAATGTGGCGAATGGAGCAAAGTTGGAGTTCCCGTATCTAGGCATGGGAATGAAGGAATGAGACTGGGTATGAGTTCTTTGTCAGTGGTCGAAAGAAAGTAAAAGGTTGATGGAGGGATGATCTCGTGATACGAACGTTGTTGGGCTCATGTTATTGTAGATGTATGAGAGTGGGACAGGCGTTTTCGGTCGACTTTGTGTCTCTTTCTTTTGTAATTGGGTTCTGGACGGAGTGGGAGTTGGTGGGTGTTGTGCTTTTCAAAAATTGTTAGGTCTCAAGATTGTATTTAAGCTGGTATTGATGAATATCAAGAATCATGTTTGTTCGAGACCAGCGCCGGGTCGTGAAGAATTCGTGCTTAAAAAACAAACATTTCACACAATTCAAGACACAGAAGCCCCCGCATCAAGCGCGTCCATGTCGTGTTGGGTACCATAGAATCCATTGATCGTGCAGCACTACGGATCGAAGAGTGAAAGCCAGCTGTTGTATCCGTCCACTTCTACAGTCGCATATTTCTATACATCTTGGTGGTTTTCTAAGTAGGCCATTCTTGATCTCAAGATCTATTTAATAACAACGCAGGTCCCATCAATATTGCGAAAATCCGCGGTCCCGCCTCGAGTTAGCTAACATTTAAGGAAAATGTGATCGGTGCTCTCTGACACCGAAAGCGGTCACAGCACTAATTAGCGATCATAGCATGTCTTTGCCGCTGCATGTAAATCTCCTCACGGATGGATGCGGTCCTTGGTGGGCCGAGTCTATGCTGTTGGCAACGGTGTCTGAACGATCGGGATCTGGTTGCCTCGCGGTTGAAAGTAATCACGCAGAACCTGCTTCTGTAGCTTAAACATTGAGGCGAGAGCCTATCATCAAGGCGTCTCAGGCCATCTTGGGCTTAAACAGCGACACCCACAATCGACGAAGACTATATGACAAGTGAACCGTTCTCCCATCTTCTAAATCCTGGCTGCAGCCATGTGAACATTTGCCGATGGTACCGACTCACCGTCGAAGACAAAGTTATAATGATGTCCAGGAAGACTGAGTGCAGGCAAGGAAACGGTGGAGCATATGAGGCGTGAGCTGGAGACAAGGGATTCTTACATGCTTCGGGTCCTGTAGTAATCGTTCGACATCAATGTTGACGCTGCTTCCTCGTATGCCCCCCC
>Ga0247782_1000215_pt1 | contig 64598 bp, 41 predicted proteins | sample UWRJL019104C5_FD_179928 | JGI IMG/M metagenome (GOLD analysis project Ga0247782, IMG submission 179928) | Plant litter microbial communities from Arlington Agricultural Research Station in Wisconsin, United States - UWRJ-L019-104C-5 | ecosystem: Environmental > Terrestrial > Plant litter >... | reverse complement strand
AGGGGTGGATAGGTAGCTATGTGACCTGAGGTATTAGTTAGTATCGATGGCATGACATAGCGTAGGATAGGGTTGGGTTTTGGAGATATTGACAAATTGCTTGGTTCAATGTCTGTACTCTGACCTAGGCTAGGTGTTTATCCCCTGTATTAAGTGCTTGTATTTACCTGATTGCTCTTTTGTTCATATTAAGTAGCTGGTTCTTAAACAAGGAGGGCTGTAGCTCTTCGTCTTGAACAGGAAGACTCTTCTCGAAGCAAAGGATAAGATGATCTTAGAAGCGAGAGAATCGCCTTGCTGAAGGAGAAACTATGCCTTCCGCTTTGGTAGGACGTTTCTAGGTAACTGAGTCATACTACCCGGTACTAAATTCTATCCCGCTGTCCGGGTCCTCCTATCACAGTCACTCATCATTGCAATCACATTACATTACATGTACCGTTCCGGCCTCTCCGGAGTTTCCGGGCTTTCATACCCGGGCTCTTCGGGTCCTCCAGCAATCTTTGGAATTCTCCTCACTATGTAAATTGGTCAAAGAGCAAATAGATATATGCATAGGTAGGCAGGTATTGAAGCTTTCTATCTCAAAGGAAAATAACTCTACCTGTGAAAGATTCCCCGACTCGGATCATGCTCAAACTACTACAGTAGCTTCACAGTTTCCTAGATACTGGATGTAGGTGCACCCAATTGCTGTCGATGTTCTTTTACATTGTATGTTTGAAGCCTGGTAGTCGGTTCTTTTGAGGGCCAGAAGGCTTGGCGCGTACCTGGTGGTTGTGACGTAATTTTGCCTATAATGAAGCAAAGCTATCTAAGGTATCGACATCTTCACTTGGACCTCGGGCTGGAAAAGTAAGTAGTTTAGAGTCGTATATACTGATCTTCGATTTTCAATGACCGCATGATATGTAGTCATGTATCTCTGTCTACGATTCCGACACCCGTTAACGCCAATTTCCCCCCAAAAATGATTGATCGAATGACGGGAATGATATGTTGTATACAGAACCCCCAAAACCAATGCACTGTAATCTTCTGATTGTGCCGGTTTTGTGCCGTTTCTGTCTGTCACGGCTCAAATGCATCCCATGCCGTGCCATTCCTAATCACCCCAAGCCACCGTCTATTGTAGTCATAAAATTCGTATCGTAGAAAAGAGTCGTGTTTTATGTTGGTGTTGTACAGCTCTTAAAGCAAGAGGGCTGCAGCAGCCGCAGCACCTATGAGGCCGTAACCTAGTTCCGGCCTGGTGGCGGGGTCTGATGTGGCGGCAGCTAAAGCAGAGGAGACGATGTTGGAGGCTGAAGCAACTTCAGATGGGGTAGGGTCCTCTGAGACGACGGTGCAGATCTGACCGACGAGGTTTGTGAGGTCTGTAGGATGCCGTGGTTAGTCACCAAAAGCCAGTTAGGGTTGCTAATGAGACTTACTGCCGATGTCATCACTTTGACAGTCTTTGAACACGCATGTTCCGGCGCTGGAAATCAACTTGTCCTTGCCCCTGGTGCAGAGACAGTTAAAGTCGGTGGTTGCGCATCCGGCTGACTCGGCGCCCGAGTTAAAGCAGGGGATGGCGCATGTGGGAAGCTGAGAGACGAGATCTGGCAACGATGTTGAGTTCGTCGCATCCTGAGCGGCCACGATGGCGGCGAAGAGGGGGAGTGCGAAAGTCGTGAACTGCATTTTGGTGAATTCTTATTTTCTTAGATCGTTGATGGGAACTTTGGCTAGGGAGACAGTGAATCGACAAGTAGAACAAAATGTAGTAGCGATGGGAATGTGTCTACCGGCGGTGTCTAGAGCGAGGGAGACGAATAAATATTGTTAATGCAAAGATGAAAAGGACAAGATCAAATGATTCCGGAAATCCAAGATCAGTCCCAGGAACATAAAGAGAGATTCAATGGGTCTCGTTGCCAACGTTTGAGAATGGAAAGCACCCTACTGTATACATACTTTATTTCTTAGTTTTAGAGATTAGCCACCTCGTATTACAATGGCCAACCCTGTACCAGCTCCTGTACCAGCCTTGCGCCTCTCAAGTATTAGGTAGCGAGCCACCTGCACTGAATACGGGTAGAAATGGTTGGCTCAGCGGTGCAAGTCACCCTACACAGCCCCCGAGAAGCCGCGCGTTTGAGCCGTTATAGGCAAGTGCTCTGGCATTATTCAACCATTACACAGTGAGTAAGCACTTAACGGCGACCGTAGGTCAGATAAGGGGTTGATAAGGTGGCAGTCCAGATCCTGTCGAGGCAACCTCTTTTTCCACTACCTTGATACTACCCGTATTTCTCGTCTCTGTTACTGAGCAACAAAAAGCGGCCGTGCAAAAGATACTTGTAGACACTGGGCTGGATAGCCAAACACAGGCTCTCCTGGCCGGTATAAGTTGGAGATCTGAGGGACACTGAGTGGGCTGAGTGGACCTACATAAATGGGAGATTTTCCAGGATGAGACAGCACTGGGGCTCAGATGAAACAACGCCCTAATCCAAGACTAGTGCACGTGGGGCTAGCATGACGTCAGCCGCCATGTATGACAGTGTAATACAGTGACGCTCAACTGTCAATCTACTTCGCAAAGCCAAACATCTGCTGTGCTACATATTGTGTCGACTACTCTAAAAGAGGCCATAACCTTCAACTTTTACTAGGTGTTCACTATCTTTGACCATGTTTCACCTAACTTGATGCAGAGATTGATTGCCGCTAACATGTGCTTAGCAGAATCAGGCCGGACCCTAGGTTGACATCGCGTGGCAAGTTGGCATATATACATATATATGGTAGGTAGTTGAATTTTCCATTTATATACATATCTTGGAACATTTTCAGCTTCGTCTTCCGGCATTTCTCGGCATGTTCAAAACATCACCACACTACACATTGACGGGACACTTAACGTGTGATCAGAGTCCTATTGGCTTACAGACGCTAAGACAGGACAAACGCAAACGCAGCTAAACAGTTGAAACAGCTAGCATCGAATCGCTATTCTGGGTTTCTATCGGACGGACAGGTGATCATACTTCCGGCATCCAAGATCCGTAATTTCAGGTTAGGGAGACCTCGATGCTTTTCACTAACTTGCACTCAAAGCTCCCACGATGTCGGATTCGCTTGACGACGCTCTTGTTTTCCATGGCCTTTTATTCATACAAAGAGAGCAATATTATAGTTCCCGGGGAGTGACGTGCTAACTGACTATGAGTGCACCAGATTGTCTGTGGACATCTGTACTATTTAAATGGACAAGAAGATGAGATGCTAAGTAAGTATATAACAGCTGGGTAAGTTGAAAAAAAATGATCGGTGCAATCCTGACTCCTGACTCCTGATTCTAGACTAGATTAATCCGCGTATAGTGTATACCCTTGGCGATTTCGCCGTCCATGATCCTATCAACATACGCCTCGCTAATGAGCTGGTATGTTCCGTCGGCCTGGGGACGAAGCAAATAGGGAACTTGTGCCCCTTTGAAGACGGTAATGCAATCGCCTTTCTGAATGTTTTCTCTGCTGAGACCCAAGTGCCCGTTGCTAGTAAGGAATGGCACCCGCCCCAGTGATTTTCCTGTGATTTCTTCGAGAAGGTCCATCGGATCCTTGTTTATCGACTGCAGCTTCTCACGTATGTCCGCTCTTGCCAGAAAAGCGCGAGCTTCTCCTTCAACTTTGGCCTCGAGTGTGTTGCCGTGCGCATTGTCGATTGCGTATTGAAGTAGTAATATAGCTTCATCGAACTGAGTCTGTCCTACCTTGGATAGTTCGCCGGATCGACCCGTGAATGTTGTACCGGCCACGGCACTCCGAGTCACAGCTCGGAGGCGGTCGTCGAACTCAGGAAAGTCCTGCGAGGCCCGGTATGTCAGGCCGAGAAATTGGTTGAGCCATTCCGGCAGCCAGTGAACAGTTTTTGCCAGAGGAACGCCATTCGTATTACCCTTTGGTGAAAAGCGCCCAGCCTCCTGAATCCTATCGTACACATAACCCTGCAGACGGAAACTGCCGTTAGCTAGATTGATTCCGTTAGCGACAGCAGCTCCAGACGCTTGGACGGTGTCCCCTGAGACGCAAAACTGGTACTCTGATGGCGTCGCGTTGTCTCTCGACATCTGTAAAGTCTCGGTTATGGGTTTGGACCAATCGGGGACCCATGAAGGAAGGTAAGTCTGTGACTTGGGGTATTGAACATAGGAAAGAACCGATGTGTGGCCTTGCTGGAGGAGAGCAGCGGTCACCAGAGTGTAGACTTCCTGGCAGGACTTAGTGTAGTCTGGGCGTACTCCGTTTCTCTCCAGCTCTTCCCGGTCTGTTGCTAGTCCAAGAAGCGCGAAGATCTTGTCCCGCGGATCACTCGCTTCCAGATTCTGAGCCCTAGATCCGGGGTTGATAGTCCCAAGACACGTAAGTCGGAGAAGATCGATCAACGGAAAGCGACCTTCAAGGTAAGACCTTCGGGCGTTGGTCATAATGGTCGGCCGAGCGTGAAAGAACTTCTGAATTATCTGGTAGTGGTACTCTGTGAAAGAGTCGCACTCGTTGACTCTCTGCTTTCCCATGAGAACTTTCGAAAAGGCTACGTACGCGCTCAGGGCCGCACTCAGTCGGGCTCGCGGAATTTTCCTCGATCCCCAGAGGAACTCTGCCCTTGCCGATACGGTGATTTCCTGGAGAACCCAAACGCGCTCCCAATAGTCCCGTTCGAAGAGCTTCTCCATGCCAGAGACGGGGAAGAGGGCGTCTTTGGAATGCCAGCCGCTAATCGAGTTAAAGAGGTCGATGAGCTTGGAAATGTTGGTTGGGCTAGAAAACCCGGCGACGCGTCGGAACCACGTGGCGTACTGCTCTTGACTGTCTCGGTTACACTCGAGCGACAGCATTCCCGACAACACCTCCTGGCTGCCTTTGAAGTTCAAGAGATCCGGGGACGCTAGTTTCTCCCAAATCGTATCCGCGACACCGGGATCCTTGTGGAAGCCGCAGGCCTGGGCACTCCTCCCGAACGAGTCGAGAAATTCAAAGGTAGGGTCGATCTCCGGATCGCCGGGTCCAAGCCAAGCCAACACCTCTCTCGCCTGGGAGAATATGTCTTTCATTAACTCGACCTGGGAGCTCTTCTCTCTCTTGTCATTCTGGTTGATACAGACGTCGTCGACCCATACTGTAAAAGTACTGTCGTCGGTAGGGCGCAGTGTCATGAGCGCGTCGTATAGGTTCTCCGGGATTCGGATGGGGATGTTGTTTACGACGATGACTCGATTCTTAGCGGTATTGTTTCCCCCGGCATACGAGAGGGCCGAGTAGTGCGGCCTGTCCGAGAGAGAGGCCTCGATTAATTGACATCGTGGGATTCTGGCGTATTTTGGACCCGAAATTGGGAGAAGCTGTAGCAACCTAATCTCTTGCCGCAGACTACTGAGTCTACTATACGGAATGGACATAATTAGGGATTTCCGAGTCAGCTGGAGCAGTTGAAAAACCGATGGAGGGTTGACCTCAAATGACGATTACTTGTTGAATACCTAGTCGCTCATATCCTTAAGAAGGACGAGGATGCAGACATCGCAGACATCGCAGAAATCACCGAATAACTTCACACACACGGAATATCTACACCATCGCGATGGTGCCCAAAGGGCCTGAGTCCCGTTATTCCGGACTTAACAGATGTCTATCCCAAGAGGCCCGAACACCATCCCGACTCTGATGCGTTATTACTACTGTTCGTTGTATCATGCATATGCACCAATTGGTGTCTCCCGTCCTCTGGATGAGGGCCAAGTGTCAGGCCGCTTTCACTACTTCCCCAACTCCCCACGTGGCTCGTGATTACATTTGGTTATATTTGGCAAGACTCGCGACCAACCAAATCCTTCAGGCGACCTCGGGCCTGGGCGACGCAGCCCAATATACTGTTTCACAGCTCATCGACGGTAACGCAACAAGACAGACAATCCTAACCCACAGCGCATGAAGGTGGGAGTTTATTCACGATTAGTAATAACTGCTACCTGAAGTATCTAGGTAGCTAGTTGGTAACTGTCCGAACAGAGGATGTTGCGTGGCATTCCAGTAAACAAGAGTTATATTTGCTGATGGTAAGTACTGTCCTGCTGTGATACGAACGACGTTGTCGGGATGCTATAACAGACTATATACGTCACACTATCATTCTTGTACCGTTTTCTATCTGGCTGCTGATTTGACCAGATAAAAAGGTTCCGTCTATCTGCATCTCTCAGTACCTGCAAAGCTGTCGCGCTCTTTCTAAATCCATTCACTGCCGTGACGGGGACCAAACCAACCTTTCTGGAGTGCTGTACTGGCATACAATCTTATCGCTGAGACACGTCGGGAGTAGGTGAACGCTGGCAAAGCCAGGGCAGCTTATATATACTAACTACTGTCTACTCTATTTCCTTATTCGGTTTCATACCCATGTGCCTAGGCTCGTTTCTGCTATTTATATTGCTCAGCTTGTCGGGAAGCACTGCTTACACCGACTGAGCTGTCGTCAAACTATGATATAGACGTAGTACTCGTGATGAATGGTGCACACTGTAGTCCCATGGTCAGCACGACTCCGACGTGTCGAAGGTTGAAAGACTGTCTAGATTAACAAGGAGGTGCTACTAAAACTCACATTATGCGCTGGATGTTAAGTTAGATCAGTTCTTGGGCAGGTATTTGACCCCGCTCTTCGGGCAATTGGAGCTTTGGCCGACTGGAACACGTAGATGTTAGCAAAACTTTCCCGCAACACCTATGAATTATGTTGACGAGGGGCTGCGCGTATTCGGACGCCGAGGGCCACCACCGGGGAAGTGTCTGACGAGTCGGCGTGAAGAGGAGAGAATGGCAAGGGGCGATTGGAGTAGGATAGTAACTAGATATTTCAGCAAACTCACTAATATCAGAAGCGACGAAATCAGCATCAATCAGGGACCCATTGGCGAAGAAGCCGTAGTAGACCTGGTACAACTCGCTATTACTGCAAGAAATAACCACATCTTTACCCGTGACCTTCTTCAACGCGCTCTCGATCTCCGCAGAGGTATACGTCTTGGAGCTCGAGGGCGTGATACCGGCGTCTTTGAGCGCGGTATACGTATCCAGCTTCTTGAACAGGTCGACGACGATCTGGAAATAATCGGCGGCCTCCTTGCCCTCCTTGTAATCGGAGTAGCAGTCCGGCTCGAGGGTGCTGACGCACGTGCCGTGCGTAGACCATTCGTGTTCCCAGAGGGATTCGGGGCTGCCGTTGTTGCTCTGCCAGTACTCTTTCATGAAGTCGGCTAGATCGGATTTTCCATTCTCCTCCAAAATGCTCGTGAGGTCGGAATACTCGCGCGAGGAGTCACACCCTTCGTCGTACCCGCCGTCGCAGTGGTCGGGCCACAGCCCGTGGATCGTCCAAGAGTTGTCCGGTCCAGTCACTGGGTCGGTATCCCAGAATTGTGTCTGCAGGAACTGACCGCCGGGCTTGTTCACGCAGCAGGCGCTGACCGAGCTTGAGTCGGCGCCGGACGAACAGCTTGTTACGGCATCCCCGGAACAGGTCTCTAGTTTGCTGAGCATACCTAGGGAGGCGCTGTTGGCAAGGGGCAGGGCCGCGAGGGCGGAGGAGAGGATGAAGGCGGCCATTTTTTGCTTCTTAGTCGGTTGAGAGGAGGGAAGGGAAGCGGGAACTGTCACTGGGGGAAGCAGGTACAGCACAAAAGGAAGTAATGGAATGGAAATCCGAATCTGGAAATGAGTGTTGACCCTTTACCTCTTCTTATGAGATGTGAAGTAGACAGCTAACAATCGTTATACGGGAATTTTGCGCGCATTTTACCGCGGTCCATCTCAGGGGCACACGCACACGCACACGCATACGCACACGGCATACCTGTAAACCACATATCAACAAACCACGAGAAGAGTCCACCTGCCAAACAGAGATAGACAGGTTCACGGAAGCTTTGCGCGATCGACAATTTTGATCGGGGATTTGTAACCGCTGGGCTTGAAGCCTCACCTGATACTTAGCTTAGTCTCTGCACACTAAGTCTATCCAACAGACCGCGGGTGGAGGAGCTGTGGATAGGTAGTAGTCTGGTCTACTCGGACAAAACAACCGGCTACGACTACCTATTCAGTGGATGAGAAGGAGACGCTCTGTTTTGCATTTCCGCCCTCGGAGGGCTCCGGCCTACTATCGTGTAACCTGCGGCCCTCGCGGGTCGGTTGGTTTGCACAGTCGTTGGCTGGTTTGGCTGCCCTTGGGTAAATTACCTCTTCCTTTTTCACTTATCTCGACCTCAAGAAACGCAGATCCGGTAGCTTTAAATCGATATCGCAAGGGGAGAGCTGCCTGATCGGGAAGGTTACAGATCCCGCGATCGGCGGCGCTTCTTTTCCATTGCAAGTACTAGCAACCGGGTGACCTTGGGAGCCAGTTAGGTTTGGTATGTATGGGCTTTTCTTAACCGGAATCGCAACGTCCTGACCTACTCTTTATCGATTAGCCGGTTGGAGATTCAGGTTTTCGTAGTCTGGCACAGTTGCGGCCTTCTTGGTTGGCTATAGATTGGAAAATCATCATTTTGTTCACAGCCAATGAGATAGCGGGATAGACACGAACCCCGAAGATGCGGAAACTTGAAACAGAGCGAGCGTGGTTGATTGGAGTTGGGGAGATGTGATATCTGTCTAGTGCATGGTATTGTATGGTATATTCGTATAACGAGGTGTTTATATTTGATTAATGAATATCCTAGTATCCATGTAACGAAGGATTTAGCCTAAAGGATCTGAAGCAGAAGTTGGGGTATGACAATGTGTCTCGCTTCACCGAGCCAGATAGTCACATGAGATGGAGTCTATTTATATATGTAGGTATTTGATTTTATGAGGTTCAACACTTGGAAGTGTGACCCACGAGCATTTTATGTTATGTTGCTGTACGTACCTCTTGTCCTGAAGATGCCTTGCTGTCGTAGGGCGAGTACCACAGAGATGCCGGGCTTCATCCAGAGTATACTCCTAATCACCTTTGCAAAGTGATCTTTGCCAGGTGGTGCGGCTTGAAATATGTGACAACGAGAGCTACAGACGCATCCATGGGATGCATTTTGTGCCCAGGGGCGGCCTTAAGATGCTCTGTGAGAACTGGTAGCAGCAACAAACTTCAGATATAACTTGGCTTTGCCCACCGTGGCTCTCCCCCACTGCGCCACCATTTACCCAGTGTTCCAACCGGTGGTTGTTTTGCTCACAGACATTGATCCTCCCCGGAAAAAGGTACATCCAAGGTTATTGATGGTGGTCAGCAACATGCAACTACCATGGTGCCTTGAATGTGTCATACCGCCCAAGCTGAGTGAACAGAAGACATGATTGGAGAGTTTACTCGGGTTTGTAGCCGTCAGCTTGGATTCTCAGGTGACAAGCATGACGAGCATGACAAGCTTGACAAACTCAATAAAGATCGGGCGCCTGAAAGCTTAATGGGACTGTCAGCCATATCACACCTCACGTTACGCCTCTCAATAAAGGAAAAGCCCCCATTTCCTAAAGCGCGTGATATTGAATGGTATGGTGTTTGCGCCAAACCAAGACAGCCTTAATTGGCTGTTGGGAGAGCTTCGTTACAATGACGTATAGGGACACCCTGTTTAAGGCACCTGAACGAAAGGGGTTAAGTCGGCCTTCGTATAAGGATCCAACTCTACCAGCTACGTCGCGAGCTCTGGTGTTGGTGCTGGCTAGGTTAGTAGCTATTATTGTGACACACTCGTTGCTCGATAACCTAACTGGGATGATAATACTACCATCTCAGCAGCTGTGTTGGTGAGGGATTCGAGCATCTGACCCAATGCGGCAAGACGGCCAGCGGCGAGGCTGGCGTCCCAAGCCGCACAACCTTAGCTGGGGAAAGAAACAGATGGTCTAGACACCTAGTTGGTTTGTGATGGAAGTCCTAGGTTAGTGGAAGCTCGATGTCAGTGGCTAGGGCGGTATACGAGGCTGTTATGGCTTAAGCCATGGCAGTGGGATTTTCTCACATCAGCTGCTCCATTAGCAATGTAGGCGATGCGGTAAGAGGCGCGACGTAACGGTTGCTCACATACGGGACACCGCGGAGGGTAAGTTATGAATTCGCCATCAGCTCGAAGTATAAAATTCCACCGTCAGTCACTTCTGAGTGACCCTTGACCTCCTTTGATCAGAGACATACCTTGCCGAATATATTTAACGCTATTTCTACTCTGGTTTTATACTACGGAAACGACAACATAATGGTTAGTTCTGGTGCCGCGCGTGTGATATGATGAAGTATGGGCTTTAGGTACACTAACAACATCTTCCAGGACCCGGTTCATAACGGATCAGTCAATGGTGCCGACAAGGATGGGGTATCAAACACGAATGGGACGAAGGGGAAGGCTGAGGAAGCAGAGATCATAACTACCATGAACGGTCGGTTAAACACTCGTTTTGTCTTCTCTTCTACAGGGGAGCATGACTGACTGAGATTGAATAGGTGCCCCTATCAAGAATGTCGCAGGAAGTCAGCGGATCGGAAACCAACTAAGGGCCACGTTGCTTCTCCAGGACATCAACTTGCTTGAGTTGATCCAACATCTTACCCACGAGCGTATCCCTGAACGTCTAGTTCACGCGAGAGGAACTGGCGCCCACGGATACTTTGAAGTTACAAATAGTATTTCTGATGTGACGAGTGCCGACTTCCTTCAGAGAGTCGGTGAGAAGACGCCCCTTTTCGTCCGATTCTCGACTGTCGCCGGTGAGCGTGGGTCAGCCGAGACGGTCCGTGATACCAGAGGGTTCGCCTTCAAACTCAGAACGAAGGAGGGCATCCTAGACTGGTTGTTCCTGTCCACAGTAGGTTTGCCTGGCATGACAGACTCTTAGTGACGTGGGCATGAATACTGACGAGATGAACGTCATAGCCGGTATTCCCTATCCGCGACGGTGCGAAGTTCCCCTCGTTCACTCATGCCACCAAGCGTAACCCCAGGAGTGGCCTACCGGATCACACTATGTTCTGGGATTACTTCAACCATAACCAAGAGGCCATTCATTTCTTGATGTTCCTGTTCAGCGATAGAGCGACGCCCGTCAACTTCCAGCACGCCGACTGCTTCAGTATCAACTCATATCGCTTTACGAAGGCTGTAAGTTATTTTCATTTCCATCGACAATCACCTGTCTCTTCAGACGCTGACCTGTATTCAAGGACGGCTCCTTTGTCTATGTCAAGATCCACGTCAAGACAAACCAAGGTGTGCAGAACCTGACAGCCGCCCAAGCGCAAAACTTGGCCGGACAAGATCCGGACTTCCACACTCGTTCCCTATTCGACGAGATCGAGGGTGGAGGGACTCCCTCGTGGGACGTGTATGCGCAGATCATCGATCCCAGGAAGGCGGCCGACTACTCAATCAACATCTTTGATGCCACAAAGACCCTACCCTTTGAGGACTTCCCTCTTCGAAAGTTTGGACGGATCGTACTCAACCGCAATGCCGATGATAGTTTTGCCGAGATCGAGCAAAGTGCCTTCAGTCCTACCAACTTAGTTCCTGGATGGGCCCTGTCTCCCGACCCTAGTAAGTCCACTCCTACGTGACACTATGTCGAACAGCATTGCTAACGATATTCTTCCACTTCTCTTCGCCCAGTCCTGCAAACTCGTTCATTGGCATACGCAGATACCCAGAGACACCGCCTGGGTGTCAACTTCATCCAGCTACCGATCAACAAGCCAGACCACAGCTTCAGCCCGTTGATGCGCGACGGCGCCGCCACGTTCAACAGCCTCGGCGCAACCCCCAACTACTTCCCTTCATCTTTCACCCAATACGGCACGGCGCCCCAATACCCCCAGCCCGACGAGGAGCACTGGCTCGGCACCGTGGTCAACTTCGAGTCCCAGGTCGTCAATGCCGACTTTGAGCAGGCCCGCATCTTCTGGGAGAAGACCCTCGCCGGTGAGCCCGGTCAGCAGGACAACTTCGTCTCTAATGTGGCGGGCCATTTGATGAGCGCTGCTGCTAAGGTGCGGACGGTCACTTACGGTATGTTGCCCTATCCCTATCCTAGCTCCCGTCCCCTTAATACCAAACTTGCAAATCCGTTCATACTCTGTATTTACCGTTGGAGATCTACTGACATGCATCATCCCCATAGCTATGTTCACGCGAGTCAATGCCGACCTCGGAAAGCGCATCCAAACCGCTACCGAAGCCGCCATTGCCGGCACCACTCCCGCCAAGCCCAAAATGGCTGTCACTTCGCAGTTGGCGGATATGAAGCTATCCGATCTTCATGCGAAGAAGCAGGTGCCGCATAAGAATGCGCATAACTTCGACCTCTTCGCCCATAAGGCATGGAGTCTTTCCTGACTTTGTCTAGGGGAGAAGCGCGATGAGTAAGTGAATGAGCGGTGGGGTAACAATTGCTTAAAGAGCTGTCTGGAAGGTTGTCATCACGTGTAACTTCTTTAGGTTTATGGGCTTGTATATAAGTTGGTTGTCTTAATACTGTCAATTTCTCGTTTTAGTTCATCGCCTGCGTAACGTTCACAGATGATTTATGTGTCTGTAGGTAGTGCAGTGCCTATTGCTTATCATCTTCAGTGTCCAAGATGGCACATGGCCACATAAATACGTGCCATACAGATGGCGACCATCAGGACCCATCTGGTACCGTCCGGGGCCGTCCCTCCTCGCCTCTACCTGTCTGCTCTACTCTGTTCTCCCCGTCTCACCCGACCGGTAACTTCTATACTTCCTAAGATGCCAATCGATGCTCTTCCACCGCTGTCCCTCAGCCGTGAACTCGGCATCCAGCTCCGGGCGCAAGAAATACGCACAGGAGAACCTATTCTCGATCGTCCCGCTCGCGGAGGGGATTACTCGATGCAGCGAAGACTGATAATTCTTCTCCGACAAGAACCGCAAGCTATCTCCTACATTCACCACTGCACATCCTTCCTTAGGCTCCAAGAAGCGCCATTCGTGGGTTAAAGGGTGACGCGCCTGCAAACCCCTCTCAGACGCGAAGAGAAGGGTTATGCTTCCCACGTCCGTATGGGGCGCTAGCCCGGATCCCGCGATGCTGGAGTCGAGCGTCGCGTAGCGGATGAGGAGGAGGCAGGTCGTGGAGGGCAGGGAGGGGCGGTGTCGAGAACTGAAGAACCCTTCACCGGCCTCGGTTTCTCCACGGCTTGCATCAAGGCCGTGCAAGACGTCCAGACTTATCCCGTGTAGCTCTTCCATGAACTCCGTTAGGAGGGGGGATTCAGATTGGAGGGTTGGGGGAAGAGGGACGGGGTCTTGGCCTGATACAGCCGGGCTGATACCGTCACGAGGGAGCTGAAGGGGGAGAGTTCGTTAGCTGGGGTGTTTTGCTGAATATTGACTATAATTAAGGGAGAGAGGTAAGAGGGGATACGCACTGTATATGCTTCTACGCCATGCTTCTTGTCGCCGCCTGCGAGGCCAGAGTTGCGTCCGAAGGGTGTATATCTGTTGCGAACGTATGATGTGTTAGTACGTAAACTCCAGATGAACATAGTAAGGGGGGCAGAAGGGAGGATGACTCACCCATGCAGCTTCCAAGGCGCAATAGTATCGATATCATACTTCATCTTCTCCTCATCATCCAACTTGAAGAACTCATTCACCACCTTGAACACACGCGGGACCTTCTCTTCTACCTCGTGCTTCTTGTCCTCTCCCTGGCTGCCGCGCAGGTCGAGGTAGAAGAACCCGTCGCGCTCGCATGCTGTGCGCAGAGAGGCGATCTCATCGGAGTCCTTGGAGAGAAGTTTTGAGTACGAGATTACGGAGTACTCGGGTGTTGGCCCCGGCTGAGGAGGGGCCTCTGGGGGGAGAGCGGCGGCGCTGGTGGTGGTTGTAGTAGTTGTGGTAGACATTTGGTAGTCTTGATTAGGTATGACGGGGATGGGATAGAGTAGAACAAGATGTGGACGCACTATTCTCTTGTTTGATGTGATTACAGACTCGTTAATGAATACATACGTCTTTGCTGATAGGGCTGGCTGTCCGATGTATCGTTGCTCAGGTAGGTACTTATATTGAGTAATACATTGCCTTCGACGTTGTACGCTCCGACTGCTTCGCTGGCGTCAAAGCTGAGGCTGGATAGCTGCTCTTCGCGATCGGATCGAATGTTGATCGTGATGATCGCATAGTAGTATTGGTATACTAAGTTCGTGTTGTTCATTCTTCTCCATCCACCTCATGTCCACTACTTTTGAAATGCGCGGTCATCTTATCATACGTACTTACATACATGTAGGATTCACTTGACTGTGCTGTAAATCGTGGTAGGAGAAGGAAGACGTAGAGTTTCATGATGGCATTACCGCTTGACGACTTGTTAACACCGCCTAAGACGATGTCATCACACCTGCTGGCCTCCGGGGGCGATACTCTCCTGTTGTTCTGATGCATCCTCTGATTCGTGGGTTATCTAGAGCTGGGGGAAATAAGCTTTTAGTTCTTCTTGACTGTGCATATGTTGTACCAATGTAGAATGTAGGTCTACCTAAGCGACCCATGTAACTTGACCGTGCATGCATAAATGCTTGCTTCTCGGCACTGCGCATTCCCTCGGCCATGTCAGGTACCGACTGAGGTCATGTGATGTTTGTATCATCTCGTCATCCAACTTCGTTAGTTGCAAAAATATCCATGTAATTACTACCTGCAGACCGCCTGTGTACCTACGTAGACAGTTTTCCATCACTATTCGGTACCGATAATTTGATTCGTTAATCAACCTAACCTATTGCAATGAGATTCGAGAACATGATGCATTCTTGGTTCATAGTTTGAAACTTGGTGCACCGAAATCAAGAGTTACATATTACAGACTACACACTTCTTACCCTAAGATAAAGTACCCTTGAGAATAGCTGCTATCGTGTATAAATCTTCCTCTGTTCATAGGATGAGAATAACTAGTATCAATGTTCTGTGATATTATCCTTTGTTAGATTATTCGCATCGGAGGTAAGATATGGTATAAAACAAGAATTAATATCAAGCAGTCACCCCGTTGTCAGGATGACCTTCTCGGTGAATATACTCTGGGTCTTGAATTCCACCACCTGATCCCAAATTGACTTTTCTTCTTGTCCATCTGGCAGTGGAAAGGTTCCGTAGAAAGTGTGCAAGAGGTCATTTAACTGATCCCCTTCGAGAAGAAAGCCATCGTGTCCATCTTCGCTCTCTAGGGTAGCAAACGTCGCGTTCGGCAAGTCCTTGTAAAGCGCCATCTGCTCGCAAAGCGGATACAGCCCATCCGTCGGTATCCCCACGACCAAGCTCCGCTGCTGGATCTGCCCCAACACTTCCTTCATGGCCTCACCGTCGCCCAGCCCTGCGCCCCGACCTCGCGTAATATCGTGGGAGTCGATCTTGTCAAGCAAGTGGAGGTAGCAGTTCGCGTCGAACCTTGCATTGAACTTGTCTCCCTGATAGCGCAGGTAACTCTGCGCCGAGAACGTCCCGTGCTTGTCGCGATGGTAATCTGTTTCCGGAGCGTTGTTGTGGCTGTTGCTGTTGCTGTTACCATTACCATTGGTCTTGGGCTCGATACGCCGTCTCCCGAACCGCTTTTCGAAGGATAGGTGCGTCCGATACGATAACATGGCCGCCATCCTCGCTGCTCGCAGACCTGCTACCGGAGGGTCTTCCCCGTAGCTGCCTCCGCGATATTTCGCGTCGGCTTTGATTGTTGCTCGTTGGTTCTCAGCCCATGCTATCGCCCATGGACTTTGCCGTGCTGTTGTGGCTACAAGCACTAGGGATTGCACGTATCGTGGTCCGAAGAATGACCATTCTAATGCTTGCATGCCGCCCATGCTACCGCCTACCACGCAATAGACTGACTGTACGCCTAGCCTGTCTAAGACTTTCTTCTGGATCCTGCTTGGACATTAGCTCCAGAGTCGAGGGGTACTTTAATTGAAATCTCGTAGAGAACATACCGGGCATCATCCCGTATAGTCGTCTTAGGAAACGCATTCCCATACAAAGATGTGCTCCCCGCCCTTGAACAAAGCGGGCCCGAAGACCCATATGGGCTTCCCAAGGCATTAAAGCAGATGACACAATACTTTGACGTGTTAATTGCTGGCTTTGCCGGGCGAGACAGTAGCAGTGACCACCAGTCGAAACAATCGGCGCTGCCTGATAGAGCGTGGCATATTACGATTACGTTTGATCTGGACGCGTTCAGTCGGCCCCTTATCGTGAATGCTACTGTTGCGTCGACTAGGACTTCTCCTGACTCTAGCTCGAATGAGTCGAATGTGGTGTAGAATTGTGCGGGCAGTTTGTCTGGCATGCTGTGGCGGCCATCTGCAGTCGTCGTTAGCTGAACTGAGCAAGATCCCCAGACGAGAGATGATATGGTATGGGATTCCTAAACTTACGACTGCGCCTACTGTGAGAGAACCGGTCCAGATTCTCCATCGTCAAGATGTGTAGACGGAGGTGCTGGGAAGTGCTGGGAGGGGAGGAAACCACTGGTGAATGTCCACTAGGTCGGCCCAAGGGGTCAACGAGATCGTCTGATTTTAGAGGGTAGTCAGAGATGCAGCTTAATAGGCCCCCTCCTGGATCAGAAACTTCCACTGAGATGTCTGTCATAGTGAGCATGCATATGTAAAGCACCATAAGTAGGACCGCCTCCGTGGAGTGCTTGTGGGGTGATCCCCTTTGACGTCGCATTGCCAACGGAATGAGTCTTGACACTGGCAGGGATTGGATTACGTATTTAATGCCCACTGCACAGTCAATATCGCAGCTCTCCGGACCAACCTGGACCATCATCAATAAGCTATCATGTTAGCTGAAAGAGTACATACTGGCAATGCGCCGTGGCCCGCCTCTACAAGGATAATTGAAGGATGAATATTCCATTATGCATGTGTTGTTGTCGATCACAGCTAGGGTCGGTCATAGTCTAATAGGAATACATGCAATGCTTACCTACAGAGTAAAGTGTCATGTCTAGCTGCCTACCTCTCAGCTGCCCTCCACAAATCGCCGAACCGGGTCTCTCCCTCGGCCAGCTCCCGCGGATTTCCAACCTCAACTATCTTGCCCTTGTCCATGACAACCACCCTATCATAGTCCATGATAAACTGGAGCCTATGGCTGACGGCTAGGATGGTGTAGTCCCGAAATTCAGCCCCGATGATCGTCTGGATCGTCTTCTCTGTCTCCTGGTCTACAGACGATGTCACTTCGTCCAATAACAGGATCCCTCCCTCAGACCCTCCGTTTCGCCCTCGGATCCGTCGCCGCAGTATCACGCGCGCGAGCGAGAAGAGCTGTCGCTGCCCCTGCGACAAAGTGTCGGACTTCATGGAACCGACCAAGCCGCCGCGCTCCTCGATCGCGGGCCATAGACCCACGCTCTGCAGTGCGGCCTGGCATTCTTCTGCATCAGCTACGGCGAAGGGGTCCAGGTTCTGCTGGAACGTTGAGCCATCCGGTAAGAAGACAGCGTCTTGTGGCATAGCGATCAGGCGCAGACGCAAGGTGTTGCGATCTACGAGACGTAGTGGCACGTTGTCTATTAAGATGTTTGCGGAGGTCTCGGCAGTAGGATCGAGGAGTTTGAGGAGAAGTGCGAGCATGCTAGATTTGCCACTGCCTGTACGACCACATAGAGCGATTTTCTCCCCGGCTGTGACAGAAAGGTGCACATTGTCCAGAGCTAGGCTTGGTTGTTCGCCAGGTTTCTCCGTGCTAATTACGTTAGGTAGAGAGTTAGTATTGATGATGCGAGCACGGATTCGTTTCGAGTAATAATATGGGAATAGAAGTAAAGGTGACTCACCCGTAGCTTGCTGAGACCCCGTTGAGCTCAATCCCCCCCCTCGAAGGCCAGCTTTCTGTTGGTACCAGCTCTTCTTCCTCCTTGTTCTCGGGCTCGACCGACTCGTTGAAGGTTCGTAGTCGTCCTATCGCTCCGATCGAGGTTTCTAGCTTCGTCCATTGCATCACGACACTGGAGAGACTGTCGCCGAAACTCATTAGGGACACGAGTGAAGCACCTGCAAACCCGGAGTTTGATCGTAGCTGTAGTGATAATGCGACTAGCACGACTGCTAGAATCATGACCACGATGTTGAGGACCTGTGATGACGTTGTGAGTGTGAACCCATGTGTCTATAATAGAAAACTGGTATCCTAGATACGAAGGATAAATAGAAGTCTATAGCACTTACCAGCGTGAGCCATTGCTGAGCGATGTAGAGAAGGTAGAATGGACGTTGTGAAGCGTTAAGCAGTTCAACGCTCTTAGCACGATTCTCCGAGACAAAATTGAAGGCCCGGAGGGTAACGATGCCCTTTGTGGTATCGATGAAATGAGTGCTATAGTAAGGTACGTTAGCACCGGCTTAGCACCGGTTCCCGCGAGATGCACGGGGTCCGCATCAAACTCACTATAGAGGGCTCTTGGTCTCGAGATCCAAGATTCGGAGCTGCCGAGACGTGCGAAGGTAGAACTTCTGAATAGCCCACATCAGAGCGAGCAGGAAGGGGTAACTGATAGCTATGTACGGTGAAGCGGTCACTATTACTGCGGCTTGTCCGAGAGCCATGGCGATATTTATCAGGGCATTGAGCAAGGCATTCGGCAATTCGGTGTCCACAAGATTGAGATCCTGCGAGAACAGGTTCGTTACGACACCCTGATCGGTCCGAGTAAAGAATCGCAACGGCGCTCCCACCAGTGTGCGCAATGCATCGCTGTGCAGGTTGGCACCTGACTTCCGGATCGCAGTCACCCAGATCAGCCAGCCGAGAAGCACCAACGAAACAAGTGCGAGTGCCTGCAGCAGCGCGTAGATCCCAGTGTAATAGTCGGACGAATGCACTGGGTGTACGCTCTCGACGTCGGCACTCCAGTATTTGAGCCACACTGTCGGGAAGTTGTAGAAGAAGCCGTACAGCGCTGTCCACCAGAGCAAGGACCCGGCGAGGAAGAACCCCATCGCCTTGAAATAATGCTTGTATACTGTCCAGTCTCCCAGTTGCCGCGCGGAAGCCAACGACTTGGGCACCTCAAAGGTCGGCGCCGCGGCAGGCGCAGCTTTAACGGGCAGTTCAACTGCTTTGAGATTATCTTCAGCGGCAGAATCCTCGCTGTCGGAAGCAGCGCCCGCCATCTTGCTAAGACCGAGACTGTGAACGTAATTCCCGCCCGACGCAAGCTGGTCGAAACTACCCTGTTCGACGACGGTGCCGTCACCGCCGAGGACGATAATGTGGTCTGCAAACGGCAGATGGCGAACTGAGTGCGTGCAGAGAACCGCTGTTGCCTGACGCCGCTGGATGACGCCGCCTGGCCCGAACACGCGACTGAAGACCTGTTCTTCAGTATCAGCGTCTAACCCACTGAAGACGTCGTCGAAGAAGAGGAGATTCGACTGCAGGTACAACGCCCGCGCGAGAGAGATACGCTGCTTCTGTCCGCCCGACAGCGTGATCCCGTTACTTCCGATGTTGGTCTCGTCGCCCTGGGCTAGATTTTCGAAATCGATTTTTAACAGCGTTGCGTTGATTACCTCGGTATATCTACTCGCGTGGAAGGCCGAGAACCCGAGGATGTTGTCCCGGATCGTCGAGTTGGAGAGGAAGGGCGTTTGGTCGCAGTAGGCGATCCGACTCACATGAGTGCTCATCTTCACGCTGCCCTCGCTGAAGGGGATTTCTCCCAGTCTGGTACGTGGAAGACATCAAAAGTTAGTCAGGAGTACCAGGAAAGAAAGAATGGACTGTAGGTGACTTTCTGAGCACTTACACCGATCTGATCAGAGTAGATTTCCCAGATGCGATAGGACCGACGATAATTGTTAGAGCCGAGTGAGGAATCGTGATATTTATATCGCGTAGTACCGATGTGTTCTCTTCCCAGCCAAATCTGCCACCGCTGACAGTAATTGAAGGACTGGGGTGAACCGATTGTGAGTGATGGGAGACGGGCGCGTCGTCGGACTCAATCGCAATCTTCTCGGTCGAACCCATCTCCGAGTTCAGTTTGGAGCTTGACTCGATCATCCGTATATCCCGACGAGGTTCAGTCTCCAAGTACGTTTGGATACGACTTATACATGCCAGAGCCGATGCCGCTAGCTGGACAGTCTTGATGACCTCAGTAAGAGGGGTAGCTAGGAGAACTAGGTAGGAGTAAGAGGTGAAGAGTGTAGTCGTGTCCAGCGTATGCTGAGCAAAGGCAAACGTGACGACTGGTGAAATGAAGAGGGGGCCAAAGGCCAAAGCGGTGGTGCTGAGATTCAGTTGTCGCAGTCGACTGCCCGCCTTTAACTCGTCGACTCGGAGACGCTGAATAAAATCGCTGATAGGACCCACTAAGCCGGCAAGCTTGATGTTCTTCATGCCTGCTATGACGGTGGAGGTGAGGCCAACACGTTTCTGCACGCGCGCCATCCATCTCCTCTGTGCGGGGCCCGTGAAGTTGACTACTACCGAAATGGCTACGAAGCTGAGGGCCACGACGACAAGCGGTGCGGCAAATGCGGCCCCGAGCTTGAGGTAGAGTAGGTAACTAGCTATTGCCACCTCGATGTTGCCTGCCCAGGCCTCTGCGATCACGTTCCGGTCAGGAGGGGTGTTGCTCCAATGGCTAATCACGTGAAAAGTGTCGACTTACCATGCAATGAGGAGAATCCAATGAAAATACGTTCAATATCAACACTCATGAGGGTGATGGCGGCGGTCGCATCTCCAGGGCCGGCCTGGGCTTCAGTCGCCTTGTTATAAATTGCCGCCACTAAAACGCCACGAATCATGATCAGCGTCCTGTAGTGGAAATACCAGTACAGGGCGGTCGATACGGCGATGCCGGCGTATATAAGTGCGGCAGACCCGATGAGGCCGTAGCCAGCGTTGACCGACGCATGTGTTATGGGCTGAGACAGGAGATCGAGGATTTTGTTGATCATAAAAGGCTGGGAGAACCTGAAGGCAATCAAGAGCAGCCGGGGGATGACTACCAGCAGGAGCGGAACTCGCAGTGTCCGCGCCAACGCCTTCGCCAGTCCGTACTGGTCGCCCTTCATCTTGGAGTAGACCGCGTGTTTCTGGAAGCGTTCGAACAGACCCGCGCCGGCCATGCCTCGATCGAGCGGGTAGAGGTCCTCCAAATCCATCATCTGTCGATATCCCGTAGCAAATACCTTATTCAGCCAGAAGAACACACCCAGGCTGTATATGCTGCTTGTTTCTTCGGGGCTCCGATCTTCTTTGGTTGTCAACCACTTAGTCTTCGGCTGGGCTTCGAGAAGTAGTATTATAGCCTTGACTGACATCGACGCGGTGGACACGGCGGCATAGACCAGCTCAGGGTGCGCCCTGGCGGCCAGCCAGTACGTGCGAGTTTGGGCAGCATCTAGGAGCAGCGTAGGGAATAGGTAAACGCTCAGGAGCACCGAAGGCCGCGCTACTCGGGAGTGGTCTGCCAGGGACAGCGGCACCATGCATAGTGCCGCGGCGAATCTTAAGACGGTCGCGGCGATGGTCAAAGACGTTATTTCGAGAGACCTTATCGAAGCTAATATGAGCACTACTAGCTCGAGGGTAGCGAGGATCCCGATTGTTGCCTATAGACCTATTAGAAGACCTGGCCAAGAGAGGGAAGGTAGTCATTGGTATTTACAAGCTTGAGTAGTTGCAACTTTGGCGCATGGACTATCACGGGCTTTCGCATCAGCAGCGCAACTCGCCATATTGCCAAGACGATGAAGAGCACGGCGGGGACGATAGAGAATATTAGCAGCTCAAACTTCACCGTGAAATCGAAGTTATCACGACAGCCCGAAACACCCGGTCCAAACGCATCGTCGTTGCTACACGTCGAGAACATGGTCAAAGTATACCTATTCTATCTGTGATGGACTGCGGACGAATGGGCGAGGGCGAATGGTCGGGAATCTTCTACAACAGTACATAGTATACATCTGTACCGACTGCCGAAAACAATCCTCTTGTTCGAAGATGCGAGCATTGGCCCTTTTCTTTTACCCTGCCTGGTACAGATGTACCTACCAATCTACCCGGGCTGCCGACATGACCGTGTCAACAAGAATCTGACCAAGAAATAAGTTATTACTCACTAAATGTCAACACGGACATGCTAGATCAAGAAGACCCCTGCTATGACGTGAGGTGCGAGGGATTATTCCACCTAGGTAGTCTAGACCTTACGAAGGTTTGCGCTCAAACGGTTTTGTGACGCTGTCAGCTCACACGGACATCCAACTCATCCTCTACATATTGAATTGCCTGGATATTATCTTCATCATTCTTGCTTACCATGCTAATTTTCTAGAACCACGCTTTGGAGTCCTGTTGGAAGCTCTTACAAAGAATGAATTTGGCTTGTTGTGTGGGTGGAGTGAAAGATCAGGACTTCGTACTATGTAGTGGTTCCAGAATATGAGGCGTAGCATGTTCTACTGCTAGCAGGGGACCCTTGAAGTCGTGGCTCTGTAGATCCGAAGTCTTACATAGTACATAAGGCAATGGCAATGCATTGAATGCAATGTAATTAGTCTGGGTCTTGATCGTGAATGGTTCCCGGGTTGATATGTATATAGGCGCAGTAACTTGACACGTGCTTCTCATTTTCGTATAACACCTTCACCCTCACTTTGGAGCACTTATTACTCTGTCATTGGACGAGTTGTGCATTTCCGATCGGAACGGAGTCGTAAACCGGGCTGCCTTTGACTGCACTGTAGGGTGTCATTTCCACTCTCTCGGAATGAAGCCTGACCAATAACTCGTCACCTATGAAAAGCTGAATAAAGGGGTGCTGCCGATCGCTGCTGTTGCATTGCGTAATAGGGAAAGACACCGGATCATCCGCGACGCAAAACCGCTACCTTGTCAGTCTCCCTAGCTGATACGACATCAACTTCCAGCCGATATTCTGGACGCATAAACGACTCCATGGCCTCCGCCTGTTGAAAGTGGTTGTTTTAAATAGCAAAATCCCAGGTATTTTTGCTGTGGTATATCTATATAACGTCAAGTCGACCTTTTGCTCGCCATCGCACTGAAAGGATCGAGATTGAAGCCTGTTAAGTCACTTATCTACGGGTCTGTAGACTCACATAGGTCCGACGAACAAAGAGGAATCTGCGGGGGATTGGCGCCCTGAAAATAGTAAGGCCGTTCTCCGGCTATACTTGTAAACCACATCATGCCTTCTATGTAATTACCTAGGCAATTATATAGGTAGGTACTATGTAGCTACTAAAGTAGCGTAACAAATATGTACATAACAGTTTAGGTGCGGCTATTTTGCCCTACGAGGCTTGGCTGCTTGGTAAGCGGCACATTGCTCCCGGGATATCCTTACTTAGCCATATATGTAGGTTCACAAGATTTCAACTCGCGTCTTGGTCTTCTTGCAACACCAAATGATTTTTAAAGCCTGAAACACACTTAGAACAGATATTGGACATGGAGATTGCTAGATAATAATAGTAATTTGACGTCTCTATCTTTATCTAAGGCTTTCCATCTACACAGGATATAATACCAGGACAACGCTTCAACACCTTTTTCTATCTTCTCCTTAGGAATTCGGCCCGAGTTTGTCACAGACGGCCGATCACAAAACTTTGAGATTGGCGAGTCGGAGCATTCATATGTACTTTTCCGGGATCTTGACCCCGCATTAGCTCGCTGCACGGTCAACATCCTTGTCAACCAGGGCATAGCGCCAAGGATACGACGATCAACTTCTGCCCATCAAATCACTAACGAGATACTGTACATACTATGTAGATACCTACCTGTGAACGTGGTCTATTCCAGCTGAATGCACATCTTGTGCCTAGCAATAGCGATCTTCTCCAGCACCTCACGCCGACTCGTCCTGGATCGGAGAAGCAGAAACCCCAACCCTGGGTGCGGCACCTGCTCGGCAGGCGGCACCACCGCGCCCGTCGGCCACAGCAACCACTCGTGCGCGTGGTACGCGTCGAGGCCAAACTTGCCGAGGCCCAAGTCCCGCGGCATGCGTCCACCGGTGGCGGGCGCGAAGAGTCGCAGAGGCGTCCACGCGAAGTGGTACAGAGGCTTGTCGCGGAACCCGTGGGCTAGGCTGCGATACCGCGCCTCGTCGCCCGTGATCTGCATCAGTTGCAGAGCGTAGTAGCTCATCCCGTTCACGCTTGACGACGTTGTCAGGTCCGGGTTTCCCGGCGGCCGCAGGTTGACTTCAAGCAAGAATGTTTGCGCCTCACTGCCGGCAGCCCGGTTGGTGCGCGGCACCAGCTCGTTGACACCGTTGGAATCGACGTGCCATTCAACAGCTGAGTTATGTACGCGCGCCTCGGCATGCACCACGCCGTTGCGGATCCCTAGTTTTCGCGTCAAGGCGAGCACGTCCCGCTTCAACATGTCGATTTCGTCTCGCGGGAGACCGGACGGGTAGATCCCGCCCATCCAGCCCATCTCGCCTGGCTCCGTCTTGGCTGACGAAGACAAGTCGGCGCCGCACGGGAAGCTGTCGCATACCTCGGCGAACAGCATCTCGTCGTCCCACATTACTAGGTTCACGTCTACCTCCGGTCCCTCGCAGTAAGTCTCCACAACCACGCGCGCTTCGCCTACTTGGTCTTTCTGCTTCTCCAATGACGTGAACGCAAACCGCAATGCCTCGATGAGTTCGGCCTCGTTGCGCACTTTACTCGCGCCCAAGGAACCGTGGCCGTGCGTAGGCTTTACTACGAGCGGGTACTGTATGGGCGTGGGCATTTTTTTCAGCTGAGGCAGGAATGTATCCAGACTGTCCACTTTGATGGCCGTCGGTACCGGGCACAGTTGTCGGGTCTCATACTTATTGGTCGTGCGGCGGTATATTTCTGACGACGTAGTCGGCAGGCCCAGTAATTCCGCTGCACGCGCCACGCCTGGCAAGTAGGCTTCTACGGTGGACATGATGCCGTCGATCTGGTAGGGGAGACCGCGAATCGCTTCGAAAATGCGTTCAGGTAAGCCATCCAAAGCGAATTCCTCAAACGGAACAAAATGCTCTCGCAAGGGTGCCCCCGTCCCTGCCGGATTCTCCATCCAGTGGCCTGGCCTGTCCAGCACCACGACAGACACCCCGCATCCCTTAGCTGTAGCGTAGAAGATCTGGGCCATTACTTCCCTCCGCGCTTCGCCAATCATGGCAATTCGCAGCGGCTTGACAGGTGTAGGGACTGTCCATGGCCAACCCAAGCGGTTGTCGAATGCGTCGTCTATTTCTCCGGCTTCTATGCCATTGCTCACTACGACCACACCGACGGCGTGTTGGAGAACGTTGAGAAAAGCGCGAGCACTTCCCTCGGGGGCGTCTTCGGCATATTTAGGTACGGTGCATTGCTGGCCAGGGCTGATAAAACCCTCCGCTCTCAGGACAGATGGACAGTTGCGGAACATAAACTCAATGAAGTCTCCCCTGACGATGTAGCCGTCTTCTGCTGGCAGAACGAAACTCATAGGTCCGACCCTGGGACTGCTGGCTACCATATCCCAGATCAGTGAAAGGCCCTTGCAAGCAGAGTCGACCTTGACTTGTTGCTGCCCCTCCGAGATCGCGAGGTTGTCGCGCAGCCAGGATGCGGTCGAGCCGACTGTTGTGAAGTCGCCATATTTGTGGTCCGTGGGTCTGGTAGAGGTGATGGACTGGATGGTGAAATTAAGGATGTTGCGGCTGTATTTACTGGTTGAACTCGTATCCTTGGTTCGTGACCATGATGCTTGCACAGTCACTATACTGGATTAGCTTCTCTTATTTAAAGTGTTATAACACATGATCATGGCTTACCTGTAGAGTCCTCTGACCTCAACTCGATTCCATAGCCTTGGTTGCTCCGTTGCGTGGCTCTGTCATCTACACCCATCTTAGACCTAAGTTGACACGGTCACGAACTTGAGTCGAGAGCTTGGAGAACCGCCTGAGAGATTGGATTGGCATGTACGAGTATGTAGGTTGTTTGAGTACATACGTGAACAGTATATAGGCATATATACATATATGTACCTCTGTCTTGCGATTCGTATGAACCGTATCCAACGCTATCCTCCCGGCGCAGTATACCGGCGCGTCCATCTTACCGCTGACATGGAAAATGCATAATGTCCTATGCAGATTCACATGCAGAGTCAAGTGGCAAGTGGGGTTGTTGAGCCAATGAGTCGACTTTCGGACTTCCTCCTTGTCTAGCATGACGGCTACTTGGCTACGTTCCGGCTGTTGAAGCTACTAGCGGTCAACATCCATGCTGATCCCAGACAGTCCATGATTGAGACTACGTTGGGTAGTCAATGTCACTTCGCTATGTCGTCGATCTCGCCAGCCATCAGCGCCCTGCACGTGCTTATTCTTCTAGCCGGAAATCTACGCGGATGCAAATTCCCACTTGAGCTGGTGCTTCATCAGCTGTTGAGCTTCTCGATATTTTTTTCCCCTAACGAACTAAAATATTCCAATTAAACCTGACGGGATAGATTCACGATTAACCGTAATACGAGCAGAATAGACAAGCACTACGATGATAGTGTGGGATTAAAACCTTCAAACGAGGAGGGGTGTATTGGTGCTATAGTTCTTGAATTTGGGCATAAAGAATCTCTCACGATCACTGTGGCGTGGGTAGTGTAGGCAGGGTAAATAGCGTAATCACCTAAACATAGTACTTTTGCCTGACAAAATCATTGTAGACAGCCTGCAAGCTTTCCGCGACCTGGTGCGCGTGCCTGCGACCGATAGGAGAAGCTATCACCATACAACCGGCCCATACCCAATCGCCCGCCTTATAACCGTACCTCTCACCCTCTTTGATATTGGCATTGTGCCTCAGCACGTACTTCGTCAGATGGCCGTGCGTCTTGGCCAGCTCAATGATGGGATTGTCGCGGCTGTCTATCATTTGATGGTCCCAGGTCTCAACCGGGTAATCAGCCATCAACGGCTTAATACCCGCGTACGTGATGGGTGTCATCGAGTTGGTGAGCCACACATGGTCGCACCGGTTGTCCTGCACGAACGGGATAGACAGAGCTTTATAGCGCGTCCAATCGCTCACTGCGGCCAAAATTTGTAGCGCGAAGTAGTCGATGCCGATGGCGATCCGAGAGGAGGCAGAGCTGGCTATACCGGGTGTTCGGGCGTTCACTTCGTGCAGAATCACTTGGATCGGCTCTGCCTCCTTCCTTGACTCACCAGTCACTGCCAGGTCTGGTATGGTGTTTCCCTTACCGAGCACGTATCTCATGGTCGAGTTGCGAACACGGGCTTCGGTGTTGAAGACGCCCGTCTGGAAACCTTGTAGACGGACAATATTAGCAATCGTGTCTACAATCGCGCTCTGTTCGTCTTGTGGGAGTTGAGTTGGCACGGCCTCCTGGGTTTCTGAGAAAAGCTTATCCGTGACGTCCTCAGCAAGATCAGCATCGCTAGGGAAATCGTCGAGAATTTCCGCATGTAGTACCTTGCCATCGTGAAGAACGAGATGGCAGTCTACCTCAGGCCCGTCGATGTACGGCTCGATCAAGACGTTGTTTCCGTTCTTCGAGGCAAACGTCTGGGCTACGCCATGCCGCAGCTGGGCCGCGTCGTCTGCCTTGTAAACGCCTTCGCTTGCCCTACCGGAGAAAGGCTTGCAGACCACGGGGAACACGATGGGGGTGTTGGAGTTGAGACGAGCTTCTAGTTCTTCCATTGAGGTTACGGCGAAGTACTCGGTTGACTCGGGGTCTATAAGTTGACGCGTGAGGTACTTGTTGGTCGATACCGAGTATGGTTTAGGCCCACTGGTCCAAAGGCCTAGTTGCGCAGCGGCTGCCGCCACATCGATCAGAAGTCCGTCTGACCATGCGCAGAGACCATCGATGGGAAGCGGGTACGACTTGACCGCGTCAGCAATGCGTTGGGCTCGACCGGAGTCTGGCGTTAGGTCGGTATCTATCGTGTCTTCTCTCAGATGGGTGTACGGCTCGTGGCCCTCTCGCCACCAAGAGCCGATACTCATGACGACGACTTTGATGCCTAGTGCCGCCGCCGTGTCAAATCGGGATTTTGTGGCCGCAATACTGACTTGGTTCTGAACTACGACGCAGACTCGGCGCGATGGAACCGGCTCTGAGGAGAGCCAGGGGAAGTTCAGTCGTCGTTGTAGTTCGAGTTCAAGATTCTGAACTGACTCATCGACGAGCGGCAGATGGGATGCGACGACCCCGATGGAATGCTCCAAGGCTGCTGCAATTCCTTCGACACCAGTCACCGGGCCAGTGTAAGCCTTCACCGCACTGAGGGGTGAGATGAAGGTTTGGACGGTCGAGACGAGAAAGCAGTCCGCAATACGAAAGGTCCAGGGGTCGCCGTGAGCGACATAGCCATCTTTCTTGGGGATTTGGAAGACGACAGCACCTCGTTCATTCTTAGAAGATGCCCGGCGGAGGAAATTGAAAACCTCCGCCCCTTTCGAGGCGCTTAGCTGACGTGCTTCAGATGAGGGGTCACTGCCCAAGATCCATACCCCAATCCCATCAACGTCAGTTGGGACGCCTCCGATGGCGTCAGTGGGAGACTTGGGCGCGATATAGAGGTTGTCGCAGGGCTGGGCCTCGTTATGGACAACACGATATTCGAATCCAAGTAACACTGTTTTCTATGTTAACTCAATTTTGCTCCCAGTGATAGGGCATACGACATATCGAGTGAACGTACGCTCTTGATCTGCTAAGTTTGAGTATACACGAATTGCCCCGGTGGTAGCCATGATGCCGGTGTGGACCCTGTGATTCTGCTTGTAGTACTTGGGACTCGGGAGCTATACTCCTATAGCGAATGGCGACCAGTGATGCACCAAAGAAGAATTTCCACGGCCTACTTCAAGGGGCTGGGCTACCGCGGTATACATACATATGTCGAGCCCGGTTGCGCGGCAAATAACGAGTCTGTTTGTTCCAATCATCTCACTTGGACATATCAGCTGCGCGGTCAAGCCAGCTCCTCGAGCACCTCAGGCAGAACTTCAGCATGTCACTAGCAGTGTACAAGGGGAATATCACCAAAGTGTGCATATGCATTCGGGCCATTACTGACATTGCATCTGTCAAGGTTGAGTGATGTGCCCGGTGCGACTAGCTTCCCGGCTTTTCATTCGACTCGGGATTCAGCAGCGTCTCCCAGTTGCGCTAGGTTACCCCTGACTACTGCCGTGGGATCGCAATACGTACCGACAGGGGTGCCACCTTCATCTCTGGCCCCACAGCATGGATGTGGCCTGCAGCCCTGCCAACCGGCCAACCACACCACTTGCACAAGCGTCACACACTTGGCACCAGGTGCCTGCCTCAGAGGTTGGTGTTCAATCCGGTCCATTGGACGGTGGGCAGAACGCTGCAGGTGTATGTACAACATGTAGGTAAACCTGGTTTGATTACCTATCTACCTTGGACTTTTCTTTCTCCCGGTGTGAATATCGCTCATTTCTTCCCGAAAGGACGCTGATTCCTTGCTGATACAACGCGTGGAGATCGACTATAGCGTATATTTACGAAAGCACCGTCTGTCTAAAGCAGCAAAGCCGCCAACTGCGCCGACTTGCAATTCAACCATGTACCCAGGTATGTATAGGTCACTACTATGTAGCTTTATGATCCACGGGCTATATGCTTCCCGTTTCCCGCTTGTGTACGCCATTCATAACAATAGCTAGATAGCCTACCAACCAATCCAGGCGTCTGTCTTCTGCGATATTTGGCTTCCTTGAACGTTTTGCGGTGTCATCAGTACCACCTATTAGGTGACGACTTCCTACCTAAGCTTTGATATCTATTCTTACCGAGAATACAGTGACCAATGCTAAGACAAAAAGAAGGGCGGCAAATCCGTACGGTAGGCCGAGCCACCCTTCTCCTAAGCCGATGCCCCAGCGGAACGCCCACGCCATTCCTGGTCCTGCCACGAGACTACCTATGCCTTCTAATACGGAGATGAGTGCATAGAGCCGCGCGATGTCGCTTGTTCGGCTTTCATGGTGCGATTCAACCAGGTAGGTCACGAGACTGCGGATGATGGGCGGAAACCCGGTCCCCAGCGTGTACACAACGAGTCCTGGACGAGGTCAGCCATCTCTACATTACGATGGAGGTTGTGTTGCTTAGTACATACCGATGATTAGGAAGGTGGCGGTTCCGGATGCCGCTATAATAATAGCCCCCATTGTCATGAGCACGATGCTTGCCTGCCCGATCCATAGATCTCGAGTAGCTACATGCATCTGGGAAAGGAGGAAGTTGATGATGAGGGGGAGAATGACTGTGAACAAAATGATGTTTACGCCTGCCCGTAATGATAGGAGCAGTCCAGCCTGTTGATTGGTTAAAAAAACGAAATATCGGGGAAACGGGGCGCAAAAGGAAGGGAACCACTTACTTGTGATAAATCCCACCCGTATCTCTTCGAGACATACTGGAAAAGTACGTTGCTAGACTGGCGTCCGACTTTTGAGACCAAAAAGGTGAAGACTAAAGCAGCGACAGTCTTGTCGCGGGTTACAAATGCAAATGAATCTTTGACTTGCTGGAGCGAGAGCCTTCGGCTCGAAGGTTCACGGAGTGACGAAACCCTTGAGGACGATGGGGAACCATTTGATAAGTTGGTGCTGATTTCGGCAGTGGCCACAGGCAGTGTCTCCGGGATAAAGAGTGTCATTATCGTAGCCAACACCTGAAATCCTACGGCGACCAGTAGTGGAATCCATACATTCACCCTCATCAGGAGGTAAGTGAATGGGGGTATGGCACATTCCGCGATCAGCTCGGCACAGAAGCGATAGAAAAACACGGTACTCCTGTTGTCGGTAATTGAAGCGTCAGTCATACAGTTGACGGATGAAGTTGTGGCCAACGAGTGGCATATGCCACCATTCATAATGTACATGGGATAGGTAAGGGGCAACGCGGGGTATGGCACCTCAGGTTTGCTGGCACAACATCGGCCACGATAGTCGTCACCATGGTGGTCGCGATGGCCGCGCCGCCACCAAGTATGAGGAAGAGTGACGAGAACCACACATATTGTAGAGGGAGATGCAATACTCCGATCTGCCGGTAAGTCGTCAGCCGATACAATACCGCAGAGGGCAACAAGGGCCAGTTGAGTGAATAGTAGACCAGTCAAAGCAATAGCCGCAACTTACGAAAAACAGAGTTGAAGCCCAGGTCAGGCCGTAGCCAATCATGGCCGTCAGAAAGATCCATTTGCGCCCGTATGTGTCAGCGAGATACCCAAAGGGGAGGGGTAAGATGATCGCCGGTATGCTGTCGAAAAAAAGCTGCCAGCCCAAGACGGAGGCAACCTCATCTTGGACCGGATTGATTTTACACAGAGACTCGGGCACAGAGCCGTCCGGCCCGACAACCGAAGGGTCATGTTCTAAGTAATAACGAGTGCAGGAGACAGACTCGAAGAGACGAACTCGGGGTGCGGTGTAAAGATACTCTCCAACCTCGGACGTGATGGCCACCACTATACAGGCCAGGACGACGTAGATCCAAGGCCAAGTACACCGCGTCTGGTGCGAAGGTGCGGATAGCGGTGGTTTCACCGCATTCTCTCTCTGCCCATCAAGGGTAAGAAGGGGTTCTGTCTCGGGATTCCCGTCTCGCAAGCGGTCGCTAAGCTGCTCGTCGTGGTCAGTCATAACGCCTGCCCTAACCAGTTCCCGGATGTCGGTGTGGCTTGAGCTGCATGCAATTGAAGCTTTAAATAACTATGATAATAATCACCGAGCTCTAATTATTGCGTTTCAAAGTCCGGTCCTCTTAGTCTGTAGGATGGTGTAACTCTAGTCTAAGCGATCAGAAGCCATGCACGCACTATGCATCACTAACGTTAAGGTTAAAAGAGCGTGGGTAGTGGGAGGAAAGCCTTGGGACCTTGGCTAGGTGGGCAATCGGATACTGCCGGGCGGTGTATTGCGCTAGAACTTGCACTAGAACCCGCGATGCAGCTTAGGACCTCCCGCAACGGGTACTAAGTGGGGGTTTGGCGGACGCGTATTGTGTGGGGGGGCGTATAGGCCGGAAGGTAATCCTATTACCTAACCACTTGGCGCAATCTTCTCGTCGTGTTTGTCAGTATAGATATAACTAGGTATTTACGGATGATTGGTTCAAGATTAACCTATCTCAGCTTTTCTCTCTCCGAACGAAGACGGTCATCTGGTTCTTCGGGGGGCGATGCTTACGTTATGGTGTTTCGATAGAGCTGTACCAAGTCTTTGTCTGACTCATGTCAGCTACCTAAAGGCAGAGATTCTCATGCGATGAGCGACTCTCACGTTTCCACATCCTAGCACAGAATCCCCATAATATATGGGCATTCTCAAGATCGTCTCGTTCATACAGAGTGGATAGAACTTGTGCGTAGCTCATGCTTCATCATTTTTTATTCGTTTATCTGTTCCCCAAGTGCTCCACTCACAACTGCCGAGTCATGTGTGTCCTCCCTGTTGCTTTCAGGGTCAGTAGGTCTTCGTGACTGGGAAGAAATAGAATGGAAGAAAGAATGGAAATGCGCATCTAGTTGCTCAGCTTCCAGGAGCGACCCGTCTATCCCCTCTTCTTTTTCTATCAACACAAAGTCTTTGCTGGGCAGGCCCTCATATAACAGTTCCCTTTCTTTCGCCGTGTCTTTTCGGTCTTTGCTAACTGCCACCACCAGAGTGGGCTGTGTAACACGCGTCAACAATGCTCCTAAACCTCCTTCCCGGTTCTCCAAGGCCGACATGTAGGCATTTATCTTATCGAGCATGTACATATAACATTCTACGTCAAACCCTCCGGGGTTGTCGGGCTGGTCGCATAATATTTCCAACGCTCCCGAGTCATCCTGTTCTGCTTGACCCTTTTCCGATGGAGGAGTTGGCGGCTCTGTGTCAGAGAGCTGCCAGCACCTATTGCCGGCGAACGAGAACGAACTGTTGTGCGACCCGTTTGTCTCTAACAATACCATTGCTCGAACGTAGTCCGGGCCTAGTTGAGCCCATTCCATAGCTGTGATGTTTCCCATCCCGTGCCCTATCACGCAGAAGATACTTCGCACTCCTAAAATATCGAGCACGCATTTGTGTATACTATAAATCCAAAGGAATGAGTTCAGGGCATGACTTGGACGGTTTCCACGGAATGTCGTACTCACCGAATGTCGTCTCGAAAGGTACTGTGCGGGAATTGCAGTGCATACCGTTCGCTCCCTATCTTCCCTCTATTGTCCGGCTGGTACGTTAGGGGACTAGAAGACCCGAATGGACTACCCAAGGAGTTGCAGCAAATGATGCAAAATCTTTGAGGGTCAAGCGCCGGGTTGATCCTTTCTAGCATTGGAGACCACCATTCTTCCACGTCCGCATTTTCTGCAAATCCATGGCAGATAACGATGGCATTGTCCCTCGCAGCGTTCAGTAGTCCACTGAAGGTAAAAGCTATTTGGCCCTCGAGTAAGATCTCCCCGGATTCAAGGACAAACTCGGGGATTCGAAAGTATATCTGCTGTGGGAGTATATCTGGGCGTGAGTGATGCGGTACTGGAGAGACGACGCGAAAGGAAGAGGACATGCTTCCCACATTGAACTTTGTTCGATAATATTAACCCGGTCTGATAGTTCTTGGATCGAAGATATCGCTTAACACATCCCGTTACCGCTGAGGTTGGCTCAACTTGACAGCATAAGCATCTAAGGGGTAACTGCGTGTCCACATACGTCCTCCCGTTCGTGTGTTCATATGTATCTCCACTATATGAAGACTTTGCCGACGAACCAGGTAGGCTGTTTCATCTTGGCATCGAAGACGGCAAACTTTGCTGGTTCTCTAAACAGGAGCCAACAAGTTCCGGTGTCATCCATACGTGTACCTAGGAGGATAATCATTTGCCTTTCCTGTCCAGCTCCCCAGATCGTATCGACCAGAGCGGTGGGTATTAGTTAATGTGACATTGCATCTGTCTCTGCATGGTCAATGACTAAGACGCCCGTTCCTATCTTACGTGCGTTCAATGCAAAGTCCTGTCCTTGCTTCACCTTGGTGCATCTCAAACATGAAAGATGTGTTATCGTTACTAACGTCTCCCGTACCGGGAATTGAGTTGAGTAGGAATGCAGGTCTTTTTCATAGTGAGGGGTCTGGCTCAAAAACATATAAATCTGCTAGATCTCTGTAGGTAGATGGCTGTTGCGCGATATGACTTATTGTATTAGCAAGATAAACTTCACTAAGTCTCGCTTCACATCAATTTCTCACAATATGGGTTCACTCGGTACTACGAACGGTGTTTCTAATGGCACCGTGACTAGCAAGGTCAACGGCAGCAGCAAAGAAAAAAACCGGAAATGGGGCTTTGATACTCTTCAAATTCACGCAGGCCTCGAACCCTCTCCTAGATATGGTCACATCACTCTCCCTGTTTACAACACTGCATCTTTTAAATTTGCGGAACTCGACCAGCTGAATCATGCCTTGGAGGACATATCGTCTTCTCAGAACTACTTGTACACCCGAGTTTCAAATGTGAGTATTTGAGTCTCCCCATTACTAGAGAGACAAGGGAGAAACTTGCATACTTACTGTTTGAAACATCGCAGCCCACAAATGACGGCCTCGAAAAAAGGATTGCTGCCCTTGAGGACGGTGTTGAAGCGCTCGCATACTCGTCAGGCTCAGCCGCCGTCTATGGCGTCATCGTCTCACTGGCAGGACCAGGCGACAACATTATAGTTTCCACTGGTCTTCACGGCGGGACGTATAAACAGTTTCGAAAGGCAGCAGCTCAGCTGTAAGTGTTCCGAATCACCTCATGCACCGAAAAAGCTCTTCTCCCATACTAGTGGGTTCACGTCACCATAGTTGAGATTCGCACACTGACTTGAACGTTTGCAAGGGGTATCGATTCGCGGTTCTGCGACACAAACGACCTGGAACGCGTCAAGAACTTGATCGACGACAAGACCAAGTTCATCTTTGTCGAGTCCCTCGCAAACCCCAAGCTCACTATCGCCGATCTGGAAGGGCTTGCAGCGGTTGCTCATGCCGAAGATGTGAAGATACCACTCGTGGTCGACGCCACGCTCACCGCTGCGGGGTACTTCTGTCAGCCAGCCAAGTTTGGTGCTGACATTGTCGTCCACTCTGCCTCAAAGTGGATTGCCGGTCACGGTACTACGATCGGGGGTGTCGTGTTAGAGACTGGGCGCTCAGATTGGCAGTCTAACCGGGCTCGGTTCCCACGCTTATACGGTGAAGACCCTCACTTGAAAAAGTTAGGCATCGGCCAAGACAACTGGTATGAGGCGGCCGGAAACAGGGGATACATCCAGTATCTGAAAACCGAAGTCATGCGTGATACGGGCCCGTGTATCAGCCCCTACGCTGCGCAGCAACTATTTATCGGTGAGCACTATCTATACCAATAATATAGGTTCCTGAATGGAGTTCGGGCTAACCGTAGAAACACAGGCGTCGAAACCCTATCGGTCCGCTGCGAGCGCATGGCCAAGAACACAGACATCGTCGCCCGCTGGCTTCGAGCTCACCCGCGCGTCGCATGGGTAGGATACCTCGGGTTCGAGGACCACCCACACCATCAGCTGGCCCGGAAATACCTCCAGCGCGGCTACGGCACGGTCATCACTTTTGGTCTCAAGGGCGGCGGCGCTGAGGCTCAGAAGGTGATCGACGCCTTCCGGCTCATCATCATGACGACCAACATCGGCGACTCTAAGACCCTATGCAGCCATCACTGGTCCGGCGTCAACAAGCACTATACTCAGGAGGAAAATGACGCCATGGGCGTCACGGAAGATCTGGTTCGCTTGTCGCTTGGCATTGAAGATGCGCAGGATATCATTTGGGACTTTGAGCAGGCTTTTGAGCGTGTTAAGCCGTAGGTGGGGCGTATTGTCATAAGGTAGCGTGGAAAACAAGTGTAGCGAAAATTCAATTGTCTTTGGCCTTAACCCTCTGTCCCCGAGGTAGTACATAGTAATTATTTATTTATTGTGGGCACGTAACTACTTAGTAGTTGCGGTGATCGTCTTATCACTATGCACAATGTTATATTCACCCATAATTAGCATATAGAAGAGTATTTGGAAGCTTGTACTGTGCTAACCTTACCTAGGTAGATATATATAGGCCGTGTGTGTGAGTTAATATTGTTAGTAGCGAGACTCCCTAAATCACTAGGTTAAAGACAGGTCTTTATTAGTCATAGAAGTGAGGAGCTTCCGCCTAGAGAATTTCGAAACAAACAATTAAATATACTTGGCAACTAAGAGTCCTCACAATCACCTCCTCGAGTAGATGGAGTTGCTGTGCTCTCCCCCACCAATCATTCTTCGTATAATTTGATAAAATCCTCACCATGTATTTTACCTACTTAACCTAGGTTAGCAGGACAAGGTTCGTGATTGACGATCGCCGATGGAAAGCGACACGTTCAGATGACCCGACATTGTTGGAAGAGTGCAAAGTAATCTCTCCCTACTACACAGAAACAAGCAACGCATAGCGACAATCCCCAGAGTCCTAGGCAGACGGCCACGACACTAAACCTATCTTAGCCAGGTGGATTCTTAAAGTGATCACCAAAGTGGAGATTGGCTCTCATTAAAGGGCGTCTATTTTGAGAAATAAAAGCTCTAATAAGCGTACTTTGCCGTTATGTAGTCCCCGCAATGCATCTACTTGTCTCCCCCGGAGAAGAGCCTCCTTCGAAGGTGAGCCTCCAGTTACTTACCTAACCTACCTAACCTACATAGGTAGCAGGGATCACGTCCAGACAACAGTATGTTGTGCGGCAATCCAGCTCTGGTAAGGGGCAGGGCGGATAGGCTATCCGCCAGTAAACTTAGGTACATAGATCTGCGGCACTGCAGGTAAGTACAGATGTACAATATCTAGTTAAATATCGACGAGGTACCTTAAGTACCTATGTACATACCATGTCTTGACCTTGCATATGCTAAAGAAACGGAAATATCTATTACTTGTCGATCTGTAGCTGACATTGCGTCTTGAACGCTTAGCCCCATTGAGCTTAAAGTAAGCTTAAGCGAAGGGCGGTTTCTCCATAGGGCTCGGCTTATGACATCACCCGGAATTAATAATTCCAGGTATCTTTCGATGCTGTGTATGTACTACGTATGCTTACCGCGGGAATTCACGCGAATACTATGAGTAAGACTGGTTTCGTTAAGTGCAGGAAATAAGTAATGATGTACAGCTACTCTGATCTTCCAGGTATGAGAAACGATTCGCCAAATAAAGATGAGTGCATACGCATTTTGCTCCACCGAGTGTGCCCAGCCAGTTTTTCCCCTGTCTTGGTTTAGGCACGCGGTCGGGGTGGGATTAAAAAGTTGCTCAACTCGCGAAGTTTTTCCTTGGCATCCTACTACGTACCCAGATAGTTTTGAACTGAGGCCTTCTTACATGAGAATCTTTGAAATGACTCCCGGGAATAAACAAAAGTTAGGAATCCTACCAGGCAAAAACTAATCAGAAATCAAGACCCACGCGAGAAACTTCCAGTTCTTCATGCAAGTGTCCTTCTCCACCACTGTTCTGTTCTCTCCAGACTATCCATCTTCGTACTTGCGAGATGAAATCCATGTCCTTCATGCTCATACATGACCAGTTCGACATCATCCCGATCACGATCGCTGTCGCCTTGAACTCGGTTCGCCGCTCTCACATAAGCCGTTGCTTGCTCAGGTGTGACTACGGAGTCCTCAGTGCCTTGTAAGAGAAGCACCGGTACCCTGTTGTCCCTTGCTTTCGTGATCGGACTCCTGCTTTCGTATAGCTTTCTAAGCGCCCCCGAATCTCCTTCATCCTGCATATCCTTCTGCGCAGTGGGCCGCTCGAGGGAGTCCCTCCCTTGTACCAGTAAATAGTCGTAGGAAGATTCGAAGTGATGCGTTGTTGCTGCGAACCCGCTCATGTCTGAGATACCGAAAATGCTGACGGCCCCGGCCCATACCTCCGATCGGGTGCAGATGGCTTGCAGGGTAAGATAACCGCCAGCGCTGGGACCCGTAATTCCAACGCGCCTTGGGTCTATCATTCCTTCTCGTACCAGGGCTTGTGCAAGATCGACCGCATCTTGCACGTCGACCACTCCCCATCCTCCATCCATGGCATCGCGATAAGCCTTGCCGTATCCGGTTGATCCGGCGTGGTTGAGGAGTACGACCATATACCCCCGAGAAGTGAAGTATTGCCCCTCCAAGTTAATGCTTGGGCGGAAATGCTTGGTAGGTCCGCCATGCGCCATCACGATGCAAGGCGGAAGGTCTGCTGCCGGGGCGGTATAGTCTGCGTTTGTAGGTCGCATCACGAATGCATGGCCCACACTCAAGGGACTCTGTGATGCAGTTGATCGTGGAAAGGTGAATGGAACAGGCGTCGAGAGCATCCCCTCAGGAATCCCAGACGTGTCAAATGATTCCGCGATCCTCGCAGTGCGGCATGACACCCTCAAGCCCTCCTCCAGCGCTCCGAGAACCTCAGGTAGGCAAATATGATAGAGAGCAGTAGCAGAATTGCTCGCTGCACCAATAGCGAGAAACTCCCGACTATTAATCCGCTGCAAAGCATCGTACGCGATATCATTCAGAGCAACGTTGAGATCGACGTATGTACCGTGAAAACGATCGACCACTGAAAGTTGGCTTTGACCAGCCTCGGTGTACGTAACAACCATATAGTTACCGTCAAGATGGAAGTATGTATTGCTTGACAAGAGAAATTCGGCGCCAGCTAGCTCGCGCTCTTCCAAGCCATTGATGCGTAGTAACTGCGGCTTGGGAGAGTCCATATTATCGTCTTCAAAATCCACGTAATACAATTGCTGGTATCCAGTCTCGTCGTGGCAGTAGAACAGTCTCCCGTCCTGACTCCAATGCGGTTGCGAAATGCCATAATGCTGTCCAACACGATGACGCCCACCCAGACCAGAGGATGACCAACGCGCCACAAAGAGCCTCGATCCAGTCCATGGCATGTGCGGGTGGTCCCATTCTAACCAACATAGCAATGTTCCGTCGTGGTTGAAACGTGGACACGAGTAGAAGTCGGAGCCCTGGACCAGCTCTTTTTCTATACAATTTTTTGTATCTATATAGACAATGCTCACTCTTGACCGTGTGGTTCCGGGAGACCTCACTTCTCGCACCGCCAGGATGGATCGGGCTTCTCTGGGATGGGGGAAAAGATCCCCGTATATAGTGTTAGGAGCAGATATGACAATGCTAGTTGTTTCGCCATCCGGACTCGTACGATAGACACCTCGGGTGTTGGAGTCGGCGAACACGATGTAGCCCTCAAAATCAACGACATAGGCACCACCGCCATATGTGTAAATATCGCTGCCAACGCTAAAGTTGTCGGATGTGACATAACTTGCCGGGCTAATGCGCTTGATGCGTCCGTGTCCGTTGCAGTCGGACTCTAGATAATAAAGGGAGTTCCCATCGCGCTATGCCCGCTGTATCAGTTTAGAGTACTCGCCAAACACTCATGAGGTCAAAAAACAGGCTTAGACTTAACAGAGCTGAGTTGGAAACTGGATTACTTACACTGCTTCTGGGTGCATTGAGGGTGATCGAATCGTATGATAAATCTCTAGCCGTTATAGGGCTCTCCCATTGTCCGTAAGGCTTGATTTGCGTCATCGTTGTTGCTCGTGTTATGGCTACTGTAGGGTGCTCTACTTTAGCTCCGGCCGCTTGCGGGCTGCGGGAACCCATCCTCTCTGGTAATACCCAAGTCATGAAAACCAATGAGAAGAAATCCAAACTCAAGGCTCTATTTTACTGAGGATTTCTAGTCTACGCTTGTCTTCTCATCTCGTGAGACCGAGCGGTCTATCGTACATCAAACTCCGTGTCAAGGTTACAATGCAGTTGGGACTCATGCAACCGCATCGATAATCCTGCAATGTCTTCATCCTGCTTGAGCAGAGATATGTAGATTCAGGCTGAAAAGCCGTATGGGAGACATGTGTTGGATGCTGTCAAGGCTGACTCGTGGAGATTTGAGTCTTGACAGTGCATAGTCCGGTCACAAACTGCCAGAAGGGGAAAAGAGTCGCCTTTTCAGAAGTGACATACCGGGGGCGCAAGAAACCTGATTCGATGATCATACTCGTATGTACCATCTGTCCTCGCAACTCACCCCTTGACAGTGCATGAAATATGGCAGCGATGGAAACCCAAACTTGGCGTCGAAATTAGAGACCTCTCAAGTTTGAAGAACTATCCAGGGCTGATTACTTAGTACTTTCGCTGTTTCATACATACTAGACTTAACTGGCCTTATTGATTTATTTATGAATCTTGTTAAGCGCTATTACTCACGCTGCGTACGTCGGAGTTGTTGGCGTCTAAGCAATAACTCACAGATAGGCTGTATATCTTCAACTTGTAGCCGCCTTGCTTTGTGGCACTGTGGTACTTGAGATCTTGTCCTTCCATTAGGATTTTATTATATTGTCTCTTAATTCTCGGTCACCTGCCATAATGGAGTACATTCCTTTTCGAGATGAATTTCGAAAACATAGCATGGTGCAGAGGGTGAGGCCGATCCCAACCTCTCCTCTCCGCCCCGTTACATCCCCGACCAAATATGGAAGAAACGTACGTCAGACGGAAGCGACATTAATCGGTCATTTTCTAGACCAGGTTTCCATCCAGGGTGTTGCGCCCGCCATCGCATATCACGATACGACTATGACTTATGCTGAAGTGGACAAATATTCACTCAGATTTGCTAGGCTGCTGGTTGTCAGTGGCCTTCGAAAGGATCAGATTGTTTTATGCCGCTTTAACAAGTCTCCCTGGGCTATCGTGGCCTTTCTTGGCATTCTTCGGGCTGGGCTGGCCTTCACACCGGTCGATCCATCTCATCCCACAGCCCGCACGAAGCACCTGGCCGAGGAAACCAATGCCGCTCTCATACTTGAATCTGAAAGTGACCAGCCGACAGTTGGCAATATCAAGTCCTGGCAAATAGGCCCCCGCCTGTTTCAGAATATACCTGATCATGCTGGCGTTGAGCTGCCTGACGTAGGCAGGCGGGATCTTGCCTACGTGTATTTCACCAGTGGGTCGACCGGCCGACCAAAGGGAGTCATGGTTCACCATGGAGCGATATATACAAGCTTGGTAGCCCACGGTAATCGCTTGGGAATGTCTCCTACTTCTCGTGTCCTTCAAGCGACATCGTACACCTTCGACCCGTGCTTGACAGAGATCTTCGGCGCTCTAATCCACGGTGCTTGTATATGCATACCTCAGGACCTGACCCATTTAGGAGAAACTATCAATGATCTTTCAGTAAGTGGACTTTGGAGCCGTGAAAAAACTGGATTTATGCTCACTACTGCAGGTGAATTGGGCTTTCTTCACACCTTCAACAATCTCACTTCTCCACCCTGATGAGGTACCTACGTTACGAACCGTGTCCGTCGGCGGCGAGCCCCTGACGCAGGATTGTATAGACACTTGGGCTTCACGGGTTCAACTTTACAACAGCTATGGACCCACTGAGGCGTGCGTTTTCTGTTGCATTGCTCATATTGAACCCACAACACCGCGCTCTGTCATCGGGCATCCTGTAGGCTGCCAAGCCTGGATTGTGGACCCGAGTGACCACAACAAGCTGATGCTCCCAGGCGAGGTTGGTGAGTTACTGATAGAGGGTGATATACTGGCCCGTGGCTATCTTAATGACCCCAAGAATACGGCGGCAGCATATATCACTGGCGTCTCCTGGGCCCCAGCAAGGAACCTGTCGGCCCCTCGACGTTTTTACAAGACTGGTGATTTGGCGCGACTTGAGCCTAACGGCACGATATCATGCCTTGGCCGAAGAGATAAGCAGATAAAGATACGAGGCCAGCGAGTCGAGCTAGGCGATATTGAGAGCAATGTTACGCAGCAGGCGGGCGGCCAAGTACAAAATGTTTTCGTCGAGTTAGTCAAGCGGAAGGGAGTAGACTGCCTTGTTGCCTTCCTGGTGTTTCGACCCTTGTATATCATGTCGACCGAAGAGGAAAAGTGGAAGGTATGGCGCATTGGTCTTCTCGACAAGCTCTCCAAGACACTACCTGCGTACATGGTGCCCAGTGAGCTGATTCTGCTGCGAGAAATACCTACCAATACCTCTGGGAAAGCTGATAGGGCAAAACTGCGGGAGTGGTTCCAAGAAATGTATCCCGACAACAGCTCGGAGAGCTTGAGGGACGAATCTATGAACGGTGCTCCGAACAACGCGCAGACACATGGAGTATTTGAAGCCGAAGTGGCCCAGGTTCTATCGCTAGCACCGTCGGCTCTTGATATGAAACGAACTTTTGTTGATCAAGGTGGCAACTCGCTTCTTGCTATTAAGTTAGTTGCACGTTTACGAAAGGTGAATCTTCACCTCACAACTAAGGATATCCTGAAGCCAATATCCCTCTCTATTCTTGCTACCATGGCGAAGAATACAGTATCCGAAGAGAATGCAGCGCTATCATCCCAGGCAGAAACGGTATCCGATATAACCCCTGACGATCTGATGGAACTTAGGCCGTGGGCAGCGAGTCAATGCAGCGTCGTCGAGGATTCTATTGAGTCAATCCAACATTGTACTCCCTTCCAGGAGTCTTTGCTGCCATCCCTGGCAAGCCAGCCATGCACTTATGTCGGACAATACACGTGTCGAATGCCCCCAAGTACCGACCTAGCTTGGTTCCGATCGTGTTGGGAGATGGCATATGAGAAATTTCCCATTCTCCGCTCTCGCTTCATCGTCTCCCCGACCCATGGCGCCGTGAGGGTCGTTGTGTCTGGTCGGATTTCATGGCACGACAAAGAGCCCGAACGGCCCAAACGCCAGATGGCCAATCAAAACATGGGCATGGGAGCCAGTCTTTCCGTCTTCGCACTCGGCGATAACGGGGAGACCTGTGACTTCATCTTGACATTGCATCACTTACTGTACGATGAGTGGTCTTTACAACTGTGTTTCGAGTATGTAGCCCAGCTGTATTGTCGTTCACCAATACCGACGCTGGGTCCATCTTTTGACCATTTTGTCCGCTTCTCACTCGAAGCGGCCAAGGAGAAGTCGTCCCGCGCATTCTGGCACTCGCAGCTATACTCGGCTTCTGTGGCTCAATTCCCAAGACTACCCTTCCCGAATTACAACCCCAAGCTCAATGCGAACCACACTGTTCAGGTGCAGCACCCGATGTCAAGGGTGGCGGTATCGATTCGGGCTGCGCTAGCACTTGCCATGGGCATTCACACAGGATTGAATGATATATGCTTCGGTACCGTCATGAGCGGCAGAGATGCCAATGTTCCAGGCATCGATGATATTGTTGGCCCTACCTTAGCGACCGTACCTGTGCGACTCGCCTTTGAGCTAGTAGAAACCGTTTCTAGCTTCCTTGATCGTGTCGAAAGCCAGCGGGAAGATATGCGTCCCCACGAGCACTTTGGACTTCAGAATATTCGGAAAATCAATGATGCCGCAAGTGTTGCGTGCGATTTTCAAACGATGCTCGTGATTCAAGCCCCGTCACCCATGGGTGCCGCAAAGGATCTCTTTGGTGAGAAGAAAGAACTCGAGATCAGGGACTCGCATGCCTTAGTTCTCGAGTGCATTATGACTCCCGGGGGCTTGATTATGGAGGCACGATTCGACACTGCTGTTATTTCTACGGTACAATGTGAGAGATTCCTGGGCCTCTGGAAACATATTTTTGCGCAACTATCGCGCGTGGATGATAACACCACACTCGCCTCGCTAGATCACCTCACCGAAGCAGATAGGGGGACTATGACGCAATGGAATGGCCACGTGCCACGCCCGTCTCCTGGCCTTGTCCAAGACTACTTGGCAGTGTGGAGCGCTGAACAGCCAGATGAGATCGCATTAGACTCATGGGAAGGCAAGCTCACTTACCGTGAACTGGACCTCATCACCACCAAGCTTGCTTCGTTAATAGTAGCCTACAATCCAAGCGAGATCGTCCCATTACACTTTCCCAAAGGTCTCGCTCTGGTCATCTCCATCTTCGCCGTCCTAAAATCCGGACGAGCGTTTGTTTGTCTCGATACTGAGGCGCCGGCCGATCGACTGACGCAGATTCTCGAGCAGTTGGACCGACCCCTGGTGCTGACCCATAACTTCAAATCCACCCATGCCCTTGCCTCGGTCAATTGCTGGACAGTCGATAAAGCTTATCTGGCGCAGTTGGCCTTGGAACTCACAAGGGATTGGACCTTGCCACCGGTCTCGCCGCACCAAACAGCATACATGATTATGACATCAGGGTCAACTGGTCGGCCCAAGGGCGTACTAGTCGGCCACGAGGCTATCATGACGACCATTAGCCAGAGTGGTCCGGCGTGGGGTATCAAGAGGAGCTCACGTATGCTGCAGTTCGTATCCGTAGCCTTCGACGCGGCTATCATGGAAATTTTCTCGGCCGCCGTATTTGGCGCTTGTTTGTGCATCCCGAAGCAGGGAGTCGATCTAGACGTATTAGCCCGCTTCGTCAAGGATAAGCAGGTCAACTGGGCTTTTTTCACGCCATCTTTCCTTCGTCTTGTGAAGCCTACTGACCTTCCGGGTTTAGAAACCGTCGTTTCTGGGGGCGAAGCAATGACGGCGGAAGTCGCTGGAATCTGGGCCACGAGAGTTCACCTTGTCAACGCTTACGGTCCTTGCGAGTGCGCGATCACCTGTGCGTCGACACCCGTTCAGCTTAACAGTCTGAATACTTCGTCGATTGGAAAGGCAATAGGCTGTTCGCTCTGGGTTGTTGACGCCCAAGACCACGACCGCCTTGCTCCTATTGGTACCGTTGGAGAACTCGTCATCGAGGGGGCCATTGTCGGCCGCGGCTACCTGAATGATGAGTCTAAGACAGCAGCCGCTTTTATATCGCAGCCCTCTTGGACAGCCAGATTCTCCAGTAGGGACTTTGCCAGGATGTACAAGACGGGTGATCTGGTTCGATACGATGACGAGGGCAATGTCCTATATGTTGGTCGCAAGGATAACCAGGTCAAGCTCAGAGGGCAGCGACTGGAGCTTGGAGAGGTCGAGCATAACGTCCAGGCTGGGGCTTCTCGCCCAGCGCTCTGCTTTGTCCCGTTAAAGGGACCATTTGCCAAGCGCCTGGTTGCTGTCCTTGGTGGACGGTCCAACAACCTTGTCCCCGTTTCCGAGTACCACCCCATGCCTCTGAAGTTGGACGATGAACTGCGTAATGACATCCAGGAGACTCGGAAACATGTTGCCAGCAAGGTGCCGTCGTATATGGTGCCAGAGAAATATGCGGTTCTTAGAGATCTGCCAATTTCTCTCTCCGGGAAGCTCGATCGCAAAGCTGTCGCAGCGTGGATCGAGCGATTGACTAATAGGGACGAAGTATTCTTCTCGGACGGTGTTGAAAGCAAGGAGCTGAAAGAACACGACACTGCCCCGGTAACGCCGGTGGAAGGAATGCTACGGGCTGTCTGGGCAGCGGTCCTTGGTATCGCCCCAGAGAAGGTCGGGATCAATCGATCGTTTCAGTCAATGGGCGGCGACTCTATCACAGCCATGCAGGCAATTGCCCGAAGCCGTAACAAGGGACTTGATATCACCATGAAAGAGATACTCCGCGGAGACAGTATCCGAATCCTCGCCAGTCGATCTAGGCACTCCGAGACCTTACCTATTAATGGTCCACGCCAAGAAGATGATTATAAACCCAAGCCACTCTCGGCAATACAGACGGCGTACTCGCTTCTAGCACCAAAGGGTCAAAAACACTACTTCAACCAAAGTGTCCAGGTCCAAGCCCGAAGACGCATCCCCTTGCATGACCTTGAAGCTGCAGTACAAGCAGTCGTCATGCGGCATGCGTCACTGCGCACTCGGTATGATTTCTTAGACTCGGGCACGCCGACACAGCGAGTTGTCAAAGATGTCGAGGGTTCATACACAGTAACTTCGAGGTTGGTCACTAGTAGAGACGCCAGATTTGACAGGCTGAAGGAGATCCAGGCGATTCCGGATGCCATCAACGGTCCTATCATTCATTGCGAACTTATCGAGGAGGAAGGAGAAGATCAAAGACTCTTCCTCGTCGCCCCGCATCTGGCTGTCGACATTGTCTCATGGAGAATCATCCTAGAAGACCTAGAGACGGCACTGGAAGGTCTGACGCCAGGGCCAAGCCCGCCTGTGTCGTATCGGGACTGGTGCAGCAGCACAAAGCAGAACCCCGCAGTGAGACTAGATTTACCTGACCCGTATTATAATTACTGGGGTGTTGAACCGTCGTCTCTTACCTATCGAGATGTTGTGAGAGAAACGTTCACTCTGAATAGCGCCACCACATCCCTGTTCCTCGGCCGCAGCAATGATTGTCTCCGGACCCGGCCCACTGATCTGTTACTCTCTGCTATCGCCTGGGCCTTCCGCAAGGCATTCCCCTATCGACAAGTGCCCGCCATATGTCTCGAGGGACACGGCCGTCAGCCCATTGACAGCGATGTGGACGTCTCTAGTACCGTAGGTTGGTTCACCACCATCGTACCGGTGTACGTGCCAGAAGTCCTTGGTGAAGACCTGCTACAGTTCTGTGGGAGAACCAAAGACGCACGATTCCGGTCTGAGAGCCGAGGTATCGACTTCTTCAGGTCCCAGGACTTCTCGACAGGGGAGGGCCTAAAGATCCCTGAGATCCTGGTGAACTTTACAGGCGTTCAGCGCACCGATACCGAAGCAGGTGGCCTGTTCAGGGAGGACGTGGATGGCAGCGGGGACCAATACGACTTTAGCGATAACATGCGACGCTTCGCGGTCTTTGACATCGCCGTCTCCGTCAGGGATAATGAGCTCCTTTTTGAGCTGTCGTACGATGATCGCATTTCCCAGAGGGACCGGATCGGTAATTGGTTGTCAGAATGTAGGACTTGTCTAGACGAAATATCTGCTCGACTTGCCGCTAGCACACCACGACCCACATTGTCCGATTTCCCTGCCCTACCTCTCTCATACGATGATCTAAGCCTTCTAGAAAGAACTCTTGACAACCTTGGAGTCGATATACTAAAGCGCACTAGCGTCTGGGCCGAGTCGATCTTCCCAGCGACGCCTATACAGAGTCAGATGCTTCGTGCACAGAGGAAGAACCCAAAGGTTTGGCGAGTGAGCACGTTGATCAAGATTTCGAGGAGCGACGCGTGCCAAATTGATATCCCTAGGTTAGTCACAGCATGGGAACAAGTGGTCGCTACCAACCCTGCCTTACGAACGATACTGATCCCGTGGGCCGATCCGGCTGACGCCAATTTCATCAACGTCGTTGTTGGCGGCCTGTCGCTCGACAAATTCGTTACCACGACCACCGCTGCGGATCTGAGGGCTTGGCCCCTGACCCAGTGGAGGCCGGGACACCCTCAGCATCATCTAACACTTGTGCCACAAAGCGCTTCCAGCGTGCTGTGCCGCTTGGAGATCAGCCATGCATTGGTAGATCATGCTTCTATGTCGCTGCTGCTGCGATCTTTCTCACAAGCATATGAGAATGGCCGGACATCCTGGGATCTCCTACCTTACGAGAGTTACGCAACGACCCTTGTGCAGGAATCGGCCGCCCAGAATCTTGGATTTTGGGATTCTTACTTGGGCGGTGCCCAGGTCTCGAGTATCTCCCAGGGGGTGCAATCAAGCAACAGCCACATGCGGGGTACAGGCAACATATTCCCCACTGCCATTAATCTAAGCGATATTTCAGAGCGTTTGATCGCCGCCACGAAGGCTCATAGCGTAACTCCTGCCACTATTTTCCGATTGGCCTGGGGCCTGACGCTGAGACAACACACGGGAAATATGGATGTCGTGTTTGGCTTCGTTGTTTCGGGCCGCGATATGGCCATGCCAGCCATTGATCGCGTCGTGGGTCCCGTTATGAACCTTGTCGCCTGCCGCGTGAGAAACGCCAAGGATGACATCCTTGCTATGCTGAGAGACCTGCAGGAGGATTTCTTCACCACTTCGCCACATCAGCGTCATCTGCCGACATATCTTTGGCGTCAGCACGGGGTGGAGGGCCTAACCCTCTTCGATACCGTGGTCAATTACAGAATTCACGGAGGCACGACAGATAAAAAGCAGGCTTTACTGTTCACAGAATGCCCTGGCAGCGAGGACCCGTACGAGGCAAGCATTAGACCCCCCTGGACAATCTCGCAAAAGTTGACGACGCTAACGCTTGATTAGTATTCCGTAGTATTAGAAATCGACAGTCGCGAGTCTGAAATGACTGCAAGCCTGACTTGCTGGTCCGACGTAGTGTCCACCGAGTTGGCCGCGAGGTTGGCTATAGGTTTTAAGCAATCGCTGCTGAATATCCTATCTTCCATCCGTGTGGAGTAGGTAGCCACACAAGAATAATCACTCAATGACAAATTGATCTCACTTCTTTTCGCTCTTTTTTGATTTATCATTTCTTTTATTTTATGATTTCTATTATCCATGCGAGTTATAACTCAATACAGCTCCGCGCCTCGCGACAAGAGGAAATTAACTATTTGCTCGTCTTGTGCTCTCACCGCAAGCTCTAATGGCGTCATTTGCGCCGAGTTGCGAGCGTTTATATCGGCTCCATGGTTGAGCAAAAGTTCTATAGCGCCCAGTTGGCGGAGTTCAACGGCCACATGCAGGGGAGAGGAACCTGACGCATCTACTGAGTTGACGTCTGTCCCGAATTTTATCAACGACGAGACAATACCCTTGGTCCCATTGCGTATTGCTATGTGAAGCAACGTTGAGGAATTGTTAACGATACTTGACCCGGGATACTAAGATTTAATGTGAGCTTAAGTTTCACTGAGATGAAGCGGCGACAAAAGACGGAGAAAGGTAAGGGGGTAGGGCAAGATCCTTACGATTAATTCGGGTGTTGACTCGTAGTGCGGTGATATTGAAGCTGCGTCTAACTGATTGCCGACGTCCATCAGTCAACAGTGGGGCATGATGCGATGCGGATGAAAGTGCTCACAGAATGAAACGGCAGGCTTGGTGCCGGATGTGGCGCTGTGCTAGGTATCGACAAATCGCTGACAAGAGGAGAAGATATCGTGAGCTGTTGGAGAGCATCGGGGGATTCTAGGGCGGAATCTATCGAGCTTTCCCATAATACGACGGAGGGATCGGAAATGCTGCTTGTGTTGACCCCCGAAGCCCAGTTCTCGTCGGATGGGCTGCTGAGAATGGTATGTGAATCCGGGCTCTCGTGTGCCTGGCCGCATATCGACCCCGGGGTCGGAAACGTCCGCGACACAACCTCCTCCGTGGCGGTACGGAGTCCTAACGACTGTCTTCTTTTGGTGGTTGACTTCGACGATATGGCCTCGCTATTCTCCCGTTGCTTTTGCCGCGCTCCTGTTTCGGAATTAGTCTCCTCGGCTCTGTTCATTCTTGATGTCGGGTATGGAATTACTGGAGGCACGCTTTGCAACTCGGTTGCGTTCCCGGAGACGCTCTGCCTCTTGTTGTTCGGTCGAACTAAACAGTATAGGCTCTCCAAGAAGGTCCATCCTAGTATCGACGTAGTAATCAGCTAGTAATAGTCCAGAAGCATCAGACGCGGTACCAGCCGTAGTACAACTTGTGTACACTGGTAGCACTGGTTTTATACTGCTTGGCTAGATTAAAATATGACCACCCACTCGGTCCAGAATAGGAAGACATCGTCGATGACCACATATCACGTCTTGGCTTTCTAAGGGACGTATGCTCATAGTGCATTGGTCAGCATGCGCAGATTCCTGCAGTATCCATCTCCTTGTTTTCGAAGAACAAATCCGATGTAGAAAAGTATAAGAATGTCTAGCACTGCAGGAATACCATGTATTATGTGGATCGCGGAGCGTACCGGCCAAACAACAAATCAGCACGTAATACTCACGCTCTCGTAATCATGGCCTATAGTAGGCGTGCAAGGGAACATCCAAAGACCAGGCCAAAGGCACAGAGTACGTATGGCAGCATGGGGCATACCCACTATGAGGGCCTATTTGCTCCGTATGGCCAACTGTAGCCAGACCGCCACCTGGGGTGTTGTGAGAGGATTAGACGACCCTTGAAGATGCATTCTACAGACCCATAAGACGGTGAGACCTACATCTACATATGTACACCCCTGCCTACGTCCACACCTACAGCCTACCTAGGTACGATATGCACATGCGGTCCCGATGCAGAAAAGACCCAGTATAACCTTGCTATGAACTGCGTGCAGGGGTAACTATGGGGTAGCGAATAATATAACGCCGATCTATTCCCGGTCCGCCCGGTCCCCATGCAGCCGGGTACACTTCCCACTACAAATCTAGATTAGTACCGTGCCTACCAGTAGGTAGACGTGCGCCATGTGCGTATGGGATTGGCAGGACTGGATGCAATATTGAGCTGCTTCCCCGAAGCCGGCCCGGGAATGAGGAACCTTTAGACGAAGGAGCCGCCCCAAGGCGGATTCCGGGGAGTGCGCCTATGCTCTTTACGCATTGGTTGTGTTCGACAAACCGGATCTTCTCGTGTTCACTAAGAACTACATTCCTTTTAAAGTTAATAGCATGCTAGTTCTTTGCTGCGGGAGCGAAACCCACGCTAAGCTAACTTTGCAAATCTTATTAGAAGGGCGTGCTTGTAGTGGAAATGGTTAACATGAGATGGAAGCTCTTAAAGTGCCTTAGGTAGTTAATTGTTTCCGGCAACTCCAACCTAGCTAGCATGCGTATACTAGTATCTTAGAAGATGATTGCAGGGAATAAGTAGGTACCTAGGTAAGGAAGTAGCTTACATCGATCTTCTCTCTTGCTGTCCTTAAAACCGGGGGCGATCTTAAGCCTATATACAGGTATACCTGCACGTTTAAAAGGGGATCACTAAGTACCTAGGTACCAATCAAAGCAAAAGCAAATATTAAGTTTATACTTATGATCTGATATGACCTGATATGGTCTGACAATAAAATAAAAAGAATTGCGTGTACTTATAATAAGCTTGTTACTAGCTTTTATTTTATAACCGGTATAATATAATAACGTGTTAACCTTATATACATGAAAATTAAGCCACCTAAAAATAAGCTAACATCTATATGCAAAACTTTTGTCCACTTGAAAAATTAATAACCTTTTATTGCATATTAAGTGTTTTTTTTTTTATCTAGTAATGCATACTAGGTTTTTAAGCTACTATTTTGCGTCCCAACTCTACTTGTCCGCACTAAGACTGTACAGCAGAGTCTGCACAAAGGAAGGATTGCCAAGACATTGTGATAGTAACTTACCTACCTGTTGTTGCATAGAGTGTATCCCTTTTACCTGCACGTCGGCAAAAACCCCTCTAAATACACCGGTAGGATCTACACCAACCTATTTTAGACAGAGTTACGGCATGTGCCATTCATACCTGTATAGGCCATTACGTCATACCATTCATGGCTTAATCATCTTAGCATGTGGCAGAATTAGTTTATAGTTGTGGCCCAGAATGACTGCAGTTATGACAGCCTTGGCGTGCCAGTCGGCCTAGCCTCGCCTGTCAATGGCCCTCATGTCAGTGGCACAATGACAGCTGTAGCCACCACTCCGGAGATTAGCCGTGGTTCAGCCACCAGAATGTAGGAGGAACATGTCTATATAGTTTGGCTGTAAAGGCCATGATTAGATCCTTCTCTCTAGCTTTAGTTCTACCCCGAAATATAGGACATAGTTAGTCCTTGCACCTACTGCCTTCTTTGCATTCTATAACAAGTTTAATAAATTTATATTTTAAGTTGTAAACTATTTATTAGATACAGGAAAATTAGGAAGCATGTCTCTTTGTCTAACACGGGTAGCAACTTTGTTCCTGTGCTGGTGATTTCTAAGATGAGTCCTAAAATTAATGAGTCTAATATCAAAGTCGAGCGAGTATAGTTCGCCAGGGAAATTGTGACAGATAACGCGGGGATAGAACCCGATATCGATATTTTTTGTGCCCTGGTGAAGGGCTAATGGGTTTAGTCATTAATGTTTTGGTAACCCTGATCGATTTCGGCTTGACAGGTGCTTCTTTTTGCTGATTAGAAGCATGATTCTTGAGAGCCTTTGCAGAGGTAAGGGGGGTATATTGGTAGCCTGGCTCTTCGCAATAGAGTTGCTCGGCGTGGCTTCGTTCGTGCTCAAACCTAGATTTTCCGTCATCAAACCTAATTGTAGCTCGCGCGCATCCTCCCAACCTACACGTAAAGGCTGTCGGTTTGTGTAATCTCTTGAATCGCTCAAGGACTTCCATCGATAAAACGCCGCCTGGGAAAGACTGCAGAAGGAGAAGCGTTTCGACAGTGCATTGATAGTTAGCTAGAGTTTCACTAAGATTAAAGGCTGGGGCATCGTTTTCTGGGTTGTCCTGTCAGCCCTCTGTTCCCCGCGTGGTATAACCAATTTACGCGTGTTCGGGATGACATCCTTTATATATCGCGTCGTTCTGGAGACTAGCGTTGTCTTGGCAGCATCAAGGAGGCCCGGCAAGCCCTCCAGAAACGGAAGCTGGGGGTCTAAGGAGGGAGCGTCTCGAGTTTGTGCCCCACTTGCGTTCTGATCGAAGCTTTGGAGTTGGGACAACTCTTAGGAAAGTCGAGACATTAAGGCATAGAGTTGTGAGGATTGATCGATCCCTTTCTCAAAACAAGCAGCGATAAGCACATGGTCTAGCCAGAGTTCATCTGCGTATACGTGGAGAGAATGTAATCCTTACACCACTCTCAACCGCCGCTCCTGCTCTGGAAACCCCCGCCGGAGACCTTGATCCCCGAGAGGGGCTAGGCAACAGAAGCAACGCTGTGTTCGAAGCAGGCAGTTTTTTTAGACATCGTGGCACCACTTTCCGTGCCTTCCAGAAAGCTGTGAACTAGGTCAGTCGTTGATGCTACTATATAAAGTCAACCGGGAGTTGGCGACTGAGTCTAAAGACAGGGCACACTTTGCTCACTCTTTAACTAACACATGGATAAAGGAATAAGTTGAATCTCCCCGCTTGTCGATTAGAGGGGCACACATGCCGAACAAGTGCGACGGGGCAACCTTAGCAGCGTCGATGTTGCCATTGCCAAATGCGAGTGCCGACTGAAACTCGAACTCTCTCAGTGGGCGTTTAGCGTATGCAACACACCCGAGGATGGACTTTCGTCGCTGGGTTAATCTAGTGTCGAAGCTATCCATTATCTGAGACAAGATCCGTTGGTATTAGCTGATGGGCTGTAAGCACGTTGATGGCTCAAGTAGGGCGGAATCAAGGGTACTTACAACTTGCTGAGCTCCCGGGGGAGGGTCTCAAGGGCGGTGAGCACTTCATCTTTTCTGTAAAATATGTTTTTGGCTATATATTGAAGAACCAAGCAAGCCCATAAAAACATGTCTATTGAGTTGTTAGCAGGCTGAGATTGTAATATAGCACAGGGGAGCATCAAAACGCACCATCGGCCTTCTTCGCGAGTGTATTCGCCATGGTTTCGATGTCTGTGCTGCCGATGTCCATCTGATGAAATCGGGGCCGAAGAGACCCAAGCTTACGCCGTGCATACGATTGAATTGCCTTCTCCAGGTGTTCATTTTGTTCGGCAAGAGAGATGATAGTCTTTTTACGGAAGCGTCGTGCGAGCGAGGCCGAAGGCCTAGTGATAAGCAAAACTTTACAAATTGCGGACAACGACGACTCAGTAACTGAGACTAGCTGCTCCAGCAATGTCACCAACCTGCTTTGTTTTTCGTTGTCGCACTCATCCAGGCCATCTAAAACAATGTGAACATGCCTGGTCTCACCCGGGCTCTTTGACGCCCCCTGGGCCAAAACTCGGATGAGCCTTTGGAGTGCCCGAGGGGTAACCGGCCGTTTGGTAAATTGGGGGTCCTTGAGCTTGCAGACGTAAGCGGTGAGATCTTCATTCCCTTGAATAAACTGCAGGAGCAAAGATCGAAGGGCCAGGTCGTATCTCATTGATGAAGTGTAAGAGTAGGTACAGAAATGGCTGACAAGCAGTGAGTGATTCGTGGCATGTAGGAAAGCCAAGATTTGTGCAGCCATGACTGACTCACCGATGCGGGAATAGTGTCTGATGACCTGATCAAAGGCGTCAACGTGGTCGGAAGCAACCTGTCCTCACATCGGGTCAGTGGTGCTCTTTCAAATGGGGTTGAGAAGCTCACCCTTGAGATTGATTTGATAGGTGCCCTTCCAGGGCAAGAATGGTGTGCCATTGCAGAGAATCTCGATCCTCCCTGCAGCTCGCCGCATCTCTTTCCCCTCTGACCATTTGGGCTAACAACTCCCCCTTCCCAGATCCCGGGGATTGGCTGCGTCCTCAGTGGCGCAAGCGCCACGACCGAGTTGCCCGAACATCCCCGTGATCTTGACCTCGGCCGACAATTTTTCCGGCATTGATGACCCAGACTTCAGCGGCAAAGTCCAGCCAGCCTGCCTCCACATCACAAGTGCACCCATCGAGGATGAAGATTTGGAGCTACAAATCGAGTGCATCTCGGATGAAATAGACGCCTCCACTGCTATTCCTGTCAATAGCAATGGGAAAAGGAGCTCGTATGCACCTGTTCTGTCGGTTCGTTGTAACCTGTCAGTCACTATGTACTGCCCTATGGATTTGTTCGATCATATCGAAGAGTTCTTCGAATTCTACGACATATTCATCCAGGACCCTCGGAACTGCAACCGTGTGGTTCGCTATTGCAATTCTCCCAGACTCTCGGCCTTATTGGAAGACCACCCGTGGACATCCAATCTCAGCGTGAATGCAAACCTGATTGAGCTGAAGGATATCGTTGCCGGCCCTGAGCTGCTGGATCTCCTTTACCCACAAAGCGACCTTGCCGAGACGCCCCAGCCTTGGGCTATTGCCACCACCCCGGAAAGGCACTCTACAACGCAAGCCTCAACACTACGTAGCTAGGCCGCACTTATAAAGGGATCAAAAACAGGCATTGACGTTCATGCTCCAACGAGAGTCAGGATGGAGATTTGAAGAGAGTCAAGCAGACTTGTGGGATGTGGTCGAAACAAGCCGCGGACACTTGTTTGTTCCCCCACTCAGACCCCCTTGTGGCGACAAATTCTGACAGCACCTACAGCTTTATAAACCCTGTGTCCGATGCCCATCAACAAGAAGAACCGGACCAGTTCTAAGATTACCCCCCTCCTCACGGGCCACTTTTTAGCGCCACAAACGCGCTTAACGCGTTTTTAGTCCGTTTATAAATTTTTTTTACTTTTACTTATATAATTTTATAAATTTTATTATTTTAACTGGCTGTTTTTTTTTTTAATAAATTGCTTGCTATAAATTAAAAAAAGTATATAAAAACTATTATTTAAAAGATAATATTAAATATATTATAATATATTATAATATATAATAAAGGAAAAAAAATATTAAAAAAGTATTTATTATAACTTTAAAGCTTTATTAATATTTTTAAAATTTAAATAAACTAATTAAACTATTAGCTAAGCTATATTAAGCTAAATATTTTTAAATATAAAATTACTAGCTTTAAAATAATATAAGCTTATTATTTTTTAAAGCTTATTATAGTTAGCTTAAATATAATATTTATATATAAACTATTAAAATAAAATAACTAACTATTTAAAGCTAATAATATAATATATTTTATAGCTATATTTATTATTTTTTTTTACTTTTATATACATAACTTTTAATTTATTATATTTTTATTACCTACTATAATAAGCTTTTAAAAAAAGTTTAATATTATTTTTATGCTTTAAATGTTTTATATAAACTTAAAACTAAATATTTAACATATAGCTAAAATTTATAATATATTATATATAATCTTTTTTAATTAAAAATATAGTTAACGTATCCCACGGCCATATTTGCTACCCGGCGATATTTGCCACTTTTTCTCACCTTTGTACGCATAACTTTTGATCTGCTATATTTTTACTACCCACCATAGTAAGCCTTTAAAAAAAGTCTAATATTATTCTTGCGCTTTAAGCAATTTGTACAAACCTAAAACTAAGTATTTAACGGGCAGCTAAAATCTACGATATACTATATATAACCCTCTTTAACTAAAAATGCAATTGTATAACAATATCTAATAAGTTTACTAATAATCAAAAACTTACTAAATTTAAAAAGCAAGCTATTATATAATATATACTTAACCTTATTATATAATTGTTTTTACTTAAGCATAGTAGTGTTAAAAATATAGCTAACTAATTGCTAAAGTTATGCAATAAAAAATATGTTAGCAAAAACTAAACTTTTACTTTTATATAATAACAACTAGCCCTTATAACACGTTTTAATTGCTAAATTAATTACTAGCACATTTTATATAAAAATCTATTTAAATATTGTAAGTAGTTTGCTTTTATATAAAATATAATAGCAAAATATAAAGTTTAAAAAAAATATATATATATAATTTTAATAAAACTAGATTTATTATAAGCAAAATTTTGTTTAAAATAGTTATAACTATATTTAATTATATAAAAAACTTAAAAGTAGTATAGCAAAGCAATTGCAAATAGGCTACAGTTATTTAAGCTATCTTATTATATAGCTATGTTGTCTTGCTATATATTATTGTTGCAAAAAAAAACTATTTATTGTTTTAATATAAAAGCACTTTATTACTTAATAGTTAGGTTATTATAACTATAAAAAATAGCTAAATAATAAATAAGCAAAGTATTAATTAAGTTTAATATTTTAATTAATATATAAGTAGTTATATAAAAAATATATACTAACTTTTAATTTTTAATAGCTACAAAAGCTACTATTTATATAATTTTAAAAAGTATTATAAAAACAATAACATTATTATGCTTTGTATGCTAGCGCATTTGTTATATAAGCTTTAGCCTTTTAATATTAGCTGTTTTAGCTTTTTAAAATAGTTATATAAAAAAAAAATTAAACACTTAATATAAGCACATATTATATATATATTAAAAAAAGATTTTTTACCCGCGTTTTTTAATACGTTTAACGCGTTAATAATAAAAGCTAACATATAAAAAGGTTTTTAAAGAGCAGAATTAGTGCTATACAACCTAAAATATATTATTGCTTAGCTAAATTTTTGTCTAACTACTTTTATAATTAAAGCCTTATTTAATAGCCTGCTTTTACTTTAGCAATTTATTACTTTAAACAATATATAAAATATAATATTTTAGTTTATATTTATTAAACATTTTATTATATAACATTAAAATAGCTTGTTAATATATATTATTAAAAGTATATAGCAAATTATACGTAGCGCAACAGCTATTATGCATTATTTAGCTTTATTAAAAAAAGAGGTTGCAACTTTTTATATAGCAAACAACCAACTTAGTTAATATTGCTATACAAAAAAAACAAGATTACAAAATAAAAGATCACTTTGTATACAAAATGCAAAAAAGTTATAAGCTGCTAGGGCAGCTGCTATGCAAGAAATAGTAAAAAAGCGTACAAGTAGTAGTTGTACAAAGAGGCAAAAAACTTGCGCGCAACGCTATAAAATATATAGCAAGCCTAGCTATAATACGCAAACATATTAAAATAAAAAAAAAACATTTAGCAAATCTAATTCTAAATAGTTTAAATTGATTTTTTGTTATATAATTAAGTTATAAAAAATTATTTATACAAAGGTAAAAAAAAGTAGCAAATATAGCTAGGTAGTAAATATAGCCGTGGAATACGTTATATAATAATATTTAACAAGTTTATTAATAATTAAAAACTTATTAAATTTAAAAAGCAAGCTATTATATAATTATATTTAATATTTTTATATAACTTTATAATTTAATTAATATTAATTAATATATAATTAAATAATAAATTTAAATATAATTTTTTTATATTTATAATATTTTTATTTAATAAGTTATTTATAATAATATTTACTATTTAAAACAGTTTAAATAGCTATAGTTTGCTATTGCTAAAAATAAACAAATAAAAAAAGGCTTATATTTTAATTAATTATTAAAAGGTTTTTTTTATAACTATACTTAATAGTTTTAGTTATATACTAAGTATATGCTTAATTTAATTATTAAAAATAAAAAAAAATAACTATACCTAGCTAAATATAAAAAAAAATATATACTTAATCTTTTTTTTTAAAATAAGTATAAGTTATAGCTATTAGCTACTAGCAGCTACTAGCTACTATATAAAAATAGCTGCTAGCTAACTAATTAAATTATATAATAATAACTATAGCATATTTTTTAGTTTAGTAATTATTTTGCTTTTTTTATTTTAATTAGCTTTAATATAGCTAATAAGTTTTTTACTTATTAGTTTATAATAATTTTTTTTTTTAAATTATTATTTTTAGTAATTATAATTAATTTTTTTTTTTTTTTTATATATTTTTTACTATATTTTTTTATTATATTTTTAAACCTTTTAATAATAACTTTATTAAAAGTAATTGCTATTAAGCCTTAACATTTTTAATTAATAAATTTAGTATAAAAATAATGCTTTGTTTTTATTATTTAAAAAAATTTATTAAATATATTTAATTGCTTAATTTCTTTTATTATAAAGCATATATTTTAGCAAAACATGCTTATAATAGTTTAAGTTTTTTTTTTACATTAGCAAATAAAATTATTTTTAAAAGTAATTAACTATATTAAATAATAAGAAAAAAATAAAAATAAAATATATAATTTAGCTTATAAAAAATTTAATAATAAGCAATAAAAGCTTAAGCAAAAGCTAGCTTATTTATTTTGCTTTTATAAGCAAAAACGTTTTTTAAAAAAATATGTAAACAAAATAATAAAATAAAATCCTTAAGCTTTTAAAAAAATTTAAATAAGCCTTAAAATAGGTTGCTTTTTAATTTTTTTTTAAGCAAAATTAATTAAAATAACATTAGTTTTAGTTTGTTTTTTATATAAATAAACAACTTAATTAATTAAAGTATTAATAATAGTACTGCTTAATAGTTTTAAAAAAATTTATAAAATATTTTTTAAATTTTTATATACTTTTTAAATGTTTATATTTTTTTTATTTTATTAAATACTTAATTATTTAACTTTATTAATATAAGTTTAATATTTTTTTAACTTTATATTTATTTAAGTTAAGTTTAACTTTTAATTTAGTTTTAAGTTTAATATTTTTTAATACTAGTTTAAAAAGTAATATATAAAATATATTATATATTTTTATTTTAAGTAGCAATTTTAATTTATAAAATAGTTATAATAGTACTTTTAAAATTTTAAAAAGTTTAATTTTAATAAAATTAAGCTTATTATTTAGTTGCTTTATTTTAATATTTTTATAAAAAAATAAACTTTATTTTATTTTTTAAAATTAGCTTTAATAATTTTTATTTATTATAATAATATTTTATTTATTGCTAATAAAATTATATATTTTTATATAGCTTAAATTATAAGTTTTTAATATGCTATACTTATATTTTTATATTTAATAATACTTAGTTTTTAAATAATTTTTGCTTTTTATTTAAATTATAGCTATTAATAATTTTAGCTAATAATATTTTAAATACTTTATTATTTAAAATATTATATATAAATTATGCTATAAGTAATAGTTTCACTTAGTTATTTTATTTATAGTTAATATAATATTATAAATAGTTTTTTAAAACTTCGTTAATTTTTTTTATTTATTTATTAGTTTAAAAGTTATAAATATTTAATAAGCTTTTTTAAATTTTTAAAGCTTTAATAAAAATTTTTTTGAATTTAAATGCTATTATATATTTTTAATTAGTAATAAACTGTTTTAATATATTGTATTTTTTATTTTAGTTACTTTTTTATAAAAAATAAAATATGTTATGTCACACTTCACACTTGCTTACCTCATACATTTGCTTACCTCATTGCTCCACTCTTGCTTAGTCATGCATAGCTTAGTCATCCTATACGCCTACATAGGTAGTTAGCAGAGAGACGTCCTACGGACCTCTTCTCCTTAGATCAATCAATCACTTTCATCATATAACATCTTGACCGTACCAAAATATATATATTTGCTAAATTTATTAACTATAACTAATATTAAATTATAATATATTTTATAGCTATATTTAACACCTAGCTATATTTAACACTTTTTCTTACCTTTGTATGCATAACTTTTAATTTACTATATTTTTACTACCCACTATAGTAGGCCTTTAAAAAAAGTCTAATATTATTCTTGCACTTTAAGCATATTATATAAACCTAAAACTAAGTATTTAACGCATAGCTAAAATTTATAATATATTATATATAACCTTTTTTAATTAAAAACGTAGTTATATAATAATATTTAATAAGTCTACTAATAATTAAAAACTTATTAAATTTAAAAAGCAAGCTATTATATAATATATACTTAACTTTGTTATATAATTATTTTTACTTAACTATAGTAGTATTAAAAATATAGCTAACTAATTGTTAAAGTTATATAATAAAAAATATGTTAACAAAAACTAAACTTTTACTTTTATATAATAATAACTAGCTTTTATAATATATTTTAATTACTAAATTAATTATTAGCACGTTTTATATAAAATATAATAGTAAAATATAAAGTTTAAAAAAAAAATATATATATAACTTTAATAAAACTAGATTTATTATAAGCAAAATTTTTTTTAAAATAGTTATAATTATATTTAATTATATAAAAAATTTAAAAATAGTATAGCAAAGCAATTATAAATAAGCTATAATTATTTAAGCTATTTTATTATATAGCTATATTATTTTACTATATATTATTATTATAAAAAAAAATTATTTATTGTTTTAATATAAAAGTATATTATTACCTAATAATTAAGTTGTTATAACTATAAAAAATAGCTAAATAATAAATAATTAAAGTATTAATTAAGTTTAATATTTTAATTAATATATAAGTAGTTGTATAAAAAGCATATACTAATTTTTAATTTTTAATAGCTATAAAAGCTACTATTTATATAATTTTAAAAAGTATTATAAAAATAATAATATTATTATGCTTTATATGCTAGCATATTTGTTGCATAAGCTTTAGCTTTTTAATATTAGCTATTTTAGCTTTTTAAAATAATTATATAAAAAAGAAATTAAATACTTAATATAAGCATATATTATATATATATTAAAAAAAAAATTTTATTTGCGTTTTTTAATATATTTAACATATTAATAATAAAAGCTAACATATAAAAAAGTTATTAAAAAATAAAATTAGTAATATATAATTAAAAATATATTATTGCTTAACTAAATTTTTATTTAATTATTTTTATAATTAAAATTTTATTTAATAGCTTGTTCTTACTTTAGCAATTTATTATTTTAAACAATATATAAAATATAATATTTTAGTTTATATTTATTAAATATTTTATTATATAATATTAAAATAGCTTATTAACACATATTATTAAAAGTATATAGCAAATTATATATAGTATAATAGTTATTATATATTATTTAGCTTTATTAAAAAAAAGTTATAACTTTTTATATAGCAAATAATTAACTTAGTTAACATTACTATATAAAAAAAACAAAATTATAAAATAAAAAATTATTTTATATATAAAATATAAAAGAATTATAAGCTATTAAAGCAGCTGCTATATAAAAAATAGCAAAAAAGCATATAAGTAGTAATTATATAAAAAAGTAAAAAACTTGCACGCAATGCTATAAAATATATAGCAAGCCTAGCTATAATATGCAAATATATTAAAAAAAAAAACATTTAGCAAATCTGATTTTAAATAGTTTAAATTAATTTTTTATTATATAGTTTAATTATAAAAAATTATTTATATAAAAGTAAAAAAAAGTGTTAAATATAGCTAAGTGTTAAATAGAGCTATAAAATATATTCTTTAATATTAATATTATAATAATATAAATAGTATTAGTTAATTTTTAATTAAATAATAAGTTTAAATATAATTTTTTTATATTTATAATATTTTTATTTAATAAGTTATTAAAGTAGTAAATAAAAAAAAATTATTAAAAAAATTTTAATAAAAAAAGTTATATATAAATTTATAGCTTTATTAATTTTAATTATATAATAATAAAAATATAACTATTAAATTTTTATTATTATAATTATTTAAATATTAAACTAGTTATAAAATATTATAATATTTATATTATAATCTAATTTTTACTTAATATATTATTAAATAACTTATTAAATAAAAATATTATAAATATAAAAAAATTATATTTAAACTTATTATTTAATTTTAAATTAATTAATATTATTTATATATTATAATATTAATATTAGTTAAGTTATAATATTATATATAAACATTTTTTATATATAAAAAGAAATATAGCTAAGTATTAAATATAGTTATAAAATATATTAATTATTTTAGCTTTTTAAAATAATAATAAAAGCTATAATATAAAAAGGTTTTTAATAAATAAAAAATTATAAATATATAATTTAAAATATTTTATTTAAATAGCTAATTATTATAAATATATAAAAATATATAAATAATAATTATATAAAAATTAAAAACTTTATATAGTTATAATATAATAAAATAATATAAATTTTATTATATTTAATAATAAATAAACTAAAATATATAAGCTTTTATATAAAATAATAAAAATAAAAATAAATTACTTAATTATAATATATTAATTTTATATATTTTATATTTATATTTAATATTTAGCTATATTTAATATTTTTATTTTATTTTTCTATAAATAATGTTTTATAATTTAATTATATAATAAAAAATTAATTTAAACTATTTAAAATTAAATTTATTAAATATTTGTATTTTATTTTAATATATTTATATATTATAGCAAAGGTTATTATATATTATATAATATTATATAATATATTTTATAGCTATATTTTTGCTACCTAGCTATATTTGCTACTTTTTTTTATTTTTATATATATAACTTTTAATTGATTATATTTTTATTACTTACTATAATAAGCTTTTAAAAAATATTTAATATTATTTTTATGCTTTAAGCAATTTATATAAACTTAAAACTAAATATTTAATGTATAGCTAAAATTTATAATATATTATATATAACCTTTTTTAATTAAAAATATAATTATATAATAATATTTAATAAGTTTATTAATAATTAAAAACTTATTAAATTTAAAAAGCAAGCTATTATATAATATATATTTAATTTTATTATATAATTATTTTTATTTAAAATATAATAATATTAAAAATATAGCTAACTAATTATTAAAGTTATATAATAAAAAATATATTAGCAAAAACTAAACTTTTATATTTATATAATAATAATTAGCTTTTATAATATATTTTAATTATTAAATTAATTATTAGCACATTTTATATAAACATTTATTTAAATATTATAAATAGTTTATTTTTATATAAAATATAACAATAAAATATAAAGTTTAAAAATATATATATATATAATTTTAATAAAACTAAATTTATTATAAATAAAATTTTATTTAAAATAGTTATAATTATATTTAATTATATAAAAAATTTAAAAATAATATAATAAAGCAATTATAAATAAGCTATAATTATTTAAGCTATTTTATTTTATATTATTATTATAAAAAAAAACTATTTATTATTTTAATATAAAAGTATTTTATTACTTAATAATTAAATTATTATAATTATAAAAAATAGTTAAATAATAAATAATCAAAGTATTAATTAAATTTAATATTTTAATTAATATATAAGTAGTTATATAAAAAGTATATATTAACTTTTAATTTTTAATAGCTATAAAAATTATTATTTATATAATTTTAAAAAGTATTATAAAAATAATAATATTATTATACTTTATATATTAATATATTTATTATATAAGCTTTAGCTTTTTAATATTAGCTATTTTAGATTTTTAAAATAGTTATATAAAAAAAAATTAAATATTTAATATAAATATATATTATATATATATTAAAAAAAGATTTTTTATTTATATTTTTTAATATATTTAATATATTAATAATAAAAGTTAATATATAAAAAGGTTTTTAAAAAGTAAAATTAGTGCTATATAACTTAAAAAATATTATTGCTTAGCTAAATTTTTATTTAATTACTTTTATAATTAAAATTTTATTTAATAGCTTACTTTTACTTTAATAATTTATTATTTTAAATAATATATAAAATATAATATTTTATTATATAATATTAAAATAGCTTGCTAATATATATTATTAAAAGTATATAGCAAATTATATATAATATAATAGCTATTATATATTATTTAGCTTTATTAAAAAAAAAAGTTATAACTTTTTATATAG